>Ga0193740_1000125_pt1 | contig 21935 bp, 22 predicted proteins | sample L2s1metaG_FD_145072 | JGI IMG/M metagenome (GOLD analysis project Ga0193740, IMG submission 145072) | Soil microbial communities from a riparian zone of the East river system, Colorado, United States - L2s1 | ecosystem: Environmental > Terrestrial > Soil > Riparian zone | place: USA: East River... | reverse complement strand
GGTGGAGTAGTTCCCGAACTGGCCAGCCGGGCTCACATGCAAAATATTGTACCCGTTGTGGATGCTGCATTGAAGCAGGCCAATGTTTCATTAAAAGAAATAGATGCCATTGCCTTCACGCAATCGCCAGGACTGATTGGTTCATTACTGGTAGGAAGCCAGTTTGCAAAATCAATGGCACTGGCATTGAACAAACCATTGATTGCTGTACATCATATGCAGGCGCATGTGCTTTCAAATTTGATTCCCGAAAAAAAACCTTCCTTTCCTTTTTTATGTTTAACAGTGAGCGGTGGACATACACAAATTGTAATAGCCAGTTCGCCAACGGAATTAAAAGTGATTGGCGAAACACTGGATGATGCGGCAGGAGAAGCATTTGATAAATCGGCAAAACTCCTGGGTCTTCCCTACCCCGGAGGACCGCTGATTGATAAATATGCAAAGGACGGAAACCCTAAAAAATTTTCGTTTGCTGAACCGCAGATCGGGGGATTGGATTTTAGTTTCAGTGGGTTGAAAACCTCTATTCTTTATTTCCTGCAAAAAGAAATAAAAAACGATGCTGATTTTGTTCAAAAAAACCTTGTTGACCTGTGTGCATCTATCCAGCAAAGAATTATTTCGATACTGCTGAAAAAATTTAAAAGGGCGGCCTTGCAAACAGGAATCACAGATCTGTGCATTGCCGGTGGTGTTTCTGCTAACAGCGGTTTACGCAGGGCTTTCAATGAAATGTGTGAACAGAACAAGTGGAATGCATTCATTCCCCCATTTGAATATTGCACCGACAATGCCGCCATGATTGCCATTACTGCCTACTATAGATATTTCAAAAAAGATTTTGCCGATCTTTCCTTGAGTGCTTCTGCAAGAGCCAGCTGGGATTAATTTTTCAATATGCCCAATCCCTATTTTCGTTTCAAACAATTTACGGTTTACCATGACCGGTGTGCCATGAAGGTGACAACGGATAGTTGCTTTTTTGGCGCATGGGCCGCACAGGAAATAAAAAATTCCAATACCGATAGCTACCGGGAAAAAATTAAAACTGTACTCGACATCGGCGCCGGCACAGGCTTGCTTTCGCTGATGATTGCACAAAAGAATGAAGTGGAAATTCAGGCGGTCGAAATTGATTCGGAAGCGTCCGAACAGGCCAGGGAAAATATTCAGGCATCACCATGGAAGAACAGGATACATATCTTAAATAAAGACATTCATACTTTTCAACCAAACAAAAAATACGACAGCATCATTTGTAATCCACCGTTTTATGAAAATGAACTGGCTTCGGAGGTACCCAAGAAAAATGTTGCGCACCATAGCAAAGAATTAACCATTTCAGAGGTCCTTCAATTCATAAAAATTCATTTAAGCGAAGATGGAATATTTTTCCTGATGTATCCTTTCAAACGAAAAGAGGAGGTGGATGGAATGTTACGGGAAAATGAATTGCATGTAAACGATTTGGTGGTCTTAAGTCAATCAGTGAAGCACTCACCGTTTCGTGTGATCATAAAAGGAAGCAATAAAACAACTACCAGGCAGGAATCATTGTTATCAGTTTGTGATGAAAATCAGCAATACACAAATGCCTTTGTTAACCTGCTTAAGGATTATTATTTGTATTTGTAAGGATCAAAGTTTCCCTTCCGCAAAATCCCGCAGGTATTCAAATCGCGTAGTCAACTTGCCCTTTTTTACAATAGTTGCATCTTCAATTACTCTGGAACTATTGCCAAGCAGGTCGGGTAAAATGTACTTGATCAGTTGTTCACCAAAATATTTCGATGCATCTCTTGGCAACTCGTTGGGCAGGTTTCCCACGGCCATTATGTCGATAGAATTTGGTTGGTAAGGCGCAGTTTTTTGAAGGCTGATACGATCTACTCCATAAACAGGGTTTTCAATTGTTTGATCACCCATGTTGATTGGAACAGATCCGTTGGTATCATCAGTTACATCGGCAATTACTTTGATCCTGAAATCAGGATCAGAAATCCTTGCACTCTTAAATAAACGCGGAACATTTGTATCCCAGTAAACACCATTCATCAGGATATCAATATGCGGAATGTATTGATCAAACAAACATTCATATTCTTCGGGATGATTATGAAAATGTTCACGGTTGTAACCGTCATTTTCTCTATGCCTGTATAGATCAGCGCCTTTTAATTGAACATAAACCGGGTAACTGAATTCCCTGGAAATAAATTCTTCTTTTTCTAATTCCACAACTTCCATCAAATTCATCACCTCCAGGATTCCATGTGCTACCCTGCCTGAACCCGTGACTGCTATTTTTGTGTTTGGCAATTTCACACCGAAATAGGAATGGATCAATTCCTTAAAATCCTTTTGCTTATACACCCTTTGCAGATGAAACTGGCCCGTGCGTTCTCCATAGGCCATCATCCCATTATGTGCACCTACTATTCCTGCAAAAAATCCAAAGCCGATGATGCGCTGGCCGTCTTCGTGCTCCATACATTCATAGTCGATCAGCGTAATCTTTTTTTCAACAATGGTTTGAAGCAAAGTTTGATTGTGTGCCTGCTTTTTGCGGGTGTGAGAAAAAAATAAATACATCTTGTTCTCCAGCAGTTCTGGAACCGGGACTTCCTTAATACCAAAAAGGATATCACAGTTTGCCAGGTCGTCAACAACTTGGACACCTGCCCGTTGGTATTCTTTATCATAAAAGCAGCGATGGCCGGAGGATTGTACATAAATTTTTAAACCCCGGTAGGTTCTTTGCAGCCATTTACATTGAGACGGCGTTAATGCTACCCTGTTGTCTGGCGGAATTTTCCCTTCTTTTAATAAGCCGATCCTGGTCATCATAAGTTTCACAAAAATGGCAGGAAATCGGTTATAAACAAACCTCGGTGGCTGGACTGTCCCTTGAAGAGATGTTTTGTAACCACGCGGATCTGTTAATTCTAAATAACAATGAAAGGGAATTGAGCGAAAGGTGTGAGATTTGTGTTCGTGAAATTTTTTACCACATTCATTCAAATAGTGCGATCGGTTTTTCTACCCAAAAAGAATTGTTGTAAATGATTTTGAATTTATTTAGAATCCGGATCGATGTAATTGAATAGAATGTTGTAACATTGCAGCCCTTAAAATTCATGCCCAGGTGGCGGAATTGGTAGACGCAGCAGACTCAAAATCTGCCGCCTTCACGGGTGTGCTGGTTCGATTCCAGTCCTGGGCACGTTGTAAGCCTTGTGTGTTAATAACCACAAGGCTTTTTCTTTTGGTGGGTGTCAGTTTTTCAAGCTTTTTCTCGCTTTCTACCAAATTTTTTGACACTCAAAAGACACACCAAATGACACACCAAAAACATTGGTATTTGCCTGACAGAATTAACTGCCAATCCGGTAGAAATGCTCGCCAAAATTGTTTTTCTCGCTTGCTTTCACTTTTTCTCCTTTTTTACATTTGTAACCTCGGTTTTGAAATGCCAAGGTTCACGGCACACTACTTGAGATTCTATTTCCTCACTTCAAAATCCATTACCCTATGAATCTTCTAAAGCGACTAAACAAAAATGGAGACAAGATTACCTTTTATTATGATTTTGGCAGAGGTGTAGGCCAGCGACCTTCCACTGGAATCTTTATCTATGCAAAACCGAAAGATCAACTTCAAAGAAATCATAACAAGGAAGCTCTTACCTTACTTGAAACAAAAAAGAGCCAACTAATTATCGAAAAGCAAGCAATAGGAAGTAACTACATACCTACACATAAATTCAAGACCAACTTTCTTGATTATTACGAAGAATATGTGGAGCTAAACAAACGAAAAGCAAACCGGCATTTAAAAAACTCGCTTAAGCAATTCAAGTTGTTCATTGATAAGGATTTTATTGCTCCTGTTGACATTACTGAAAACTTGTGTAAACGGTTCAGGCAATTCTTATTAGATAAGTTTACCGGCGAGACTCCTGGAGGTTATTATGCAAGATTCAAGTGGGTAGTCAATGCGGCAGCTAGCGATGGTTATTTTCAGAAAAATCCCACGGATAATGTCTTTGCCAAATCCAACCCATCTACTACACTAAAAGAGAATCTTGAAGTCGATGAATACCTACATCTTTTAAAAACGCCATGCCTAAATGAAGAAGTAAAGGCGGCATTTATCTTTTCTTGCTATACTGGGTTAAGATGGGTGGATGTAAAAAAGCTGGAGTGGAAGGATATTAAGGATGGCATTCTAACCACAAGGATTATCCAGGCCAAGACAGGAAGACCTGTTACACTTACACTTCATCCAATTGCTGAATCTATATTGGAAGGTCAACGCAAGAAATTCAAAACTTTTGGAAATGAAAAGGTCTTCAGCCTTCCAACTGCAGACGGCGCCAATAAGACACTTGACCAATGGATCAGGAACGCAAAAATTGAAAAGCATATTACATGGTCTTGTGCAAGACTAAGTTTTTCAATCTTACTTCAGGATAAAAATGTAGATGATGCCACAGTAGCTTATTTAATGGGCCATGCTTCGACTGACCAGGTCAGAAAAACCTATAAGAGGCATCGCCCAAAGAACCAGGAAGAAACAATAAAACAGTTGCCGATGCCTAATCAGTCATCATACTTTCTGCAAATTGCGTAATGATAAGAAAGGCTGTTCGATTGAACAGCCTTTTCCTTTTAGTTTACAAAAAATAATTAATGCATTTCTTTATCTTCATGATACTTTAAAGCTTGCAGCTTGGTTGTATTTGCGCTATTGAGTAAGAACCGCATATTTTTCAATAAACAATTGAGATGTAAGCATTTTTTAAAAATATTGTCGCTAGGAAAAACGTAGCCACTATTACAACAATAATCATTATTGATTGCCGTTAAATGACTTATGAAACTAACTAAACTCACTCTTTTACTATTTATACCATTCTTTTCATTCGCCCAAGCAAGATTATTTGAGATATTTGGAACCATTAAAGGTGAGTACAACAGTAAGGTTTATCTGTTTTTTGAAAACAACTTTAGGGCAAAAGACAGTATAAGTGCACCAATTGAAAATGGAAAATTCTATTTTAAAGGAACCCTTCCTAATACCCCCGCTTTAGCTCGATTGCATTTAGATCAAACTTCTCATATTGCTGACGTCTTTATCGAGGGTGGCACAGTATACGTTAATTGCATAAACTCACTAATTATTCAAAAAGGGAAAAAAAACACTCTTGATACAACAAATGTGGTTCGAGCTGTTTCTGTAACCGGTTCCAAAACTGAAAGTTTAAAAAGAAGCCTTGAATCCCGGCTAAACCAATTAGATTCAACCAATAAGTCTGATAATGAAAAACGAGAAGACCGGTATGAAATATTGACCCAATTTGTAAAAAAGTATCCGAGGAGCAGAGTAAGTGCATATCTGCTTAGCAAGTCAAGTAATTTATATTTTTCACAGCTAAAACAACTGACCTCACAGCTTGACACTTCCTTAAATAAAACAATAGAATGGCAAGCCTTGCAAAAATTACTAGTCAGACTTGATAGAAGTCCACTTAGTCGCCCGGGACAACCTTTCCATGATTTTTCTTTTAAAGACAGTAGCGACATAGTGACCAATTTAAAAGGCCTTCGTGGCAAGTTCACAGTAGTAGTACTGTGGGCTTCCTGGTGTATACCTTGCAGAAGAGACAACCCGGAATTAAACAAGTTGCACGAACAATACAAAGAGAAAGGAGTCCAACTAATTGGCGTTTCCATTGATACTGATAAAGCCATGTGGAAAAATGCTATTGAAAAAGATAAACTGCTTTGGCCCCAATTGATAGACCCTAATGATGAAGTGTCAAAATATTATGGCTTAGAGGGATTCCCACAGCATATAATATTGGATGAAAATGGTAAAATCATTGGCAAACCGGATATTGCCGGAGTCACAGCAATATTGAAGCAACGTTTATAGTTTCACAGCACCTAACACGGCATTGGCTATATGGCGGGGTAACGTACAAGCAATCAACAATAAATCGCTTATCATTACCTGTCCGGCCAGACCGAATTCTACTGAGCATTTGAATAAAACATTTACATTAGTTCTTTAATCAGCATCGGTGGTGAGCAGACGAATAAAATGCCGTCACATCGACAATGTTTCTACGTTGTGTGCAACCTTACTACCTCAAAATAAAACTAAGTGCTATGACGAGAACACTTTGCATTTTGACGTTAACTATAACGATTATCTCCTGCAATTCAAAGCACACATATATGTACGTAGAAACAGTTGTTCCACCGAATACCGGCTTAAATTTTCAAGACAAAGACCCTGAAACAATCAAGGCTGCAAGCGACTCTGAAGCTTACATACAAGCTTATACTAACTTCTGTATTTCAAAATATGCAAATGACCAGACCGAAAAAGCTTCAGGTGTGGATTTAACGACGCCAATTTCTTTCAAGTTAATTAACGGCAAAGGGTTAGACATAAGGTATGCTGTTAATTTTGAAAAAAAGGACAGTATTGAGAAATCTATAGAAGCCAGAATATCGTCAAGAGTTGACGAAGTTTATAAAAGCCCAGGCAAAAAGGAAAGTACTACTGAAAAATTGGACACAACAACATATGAAATTTTAGTAACAGACCACAAACCCGCTGCTGAAAACTATCATGTTTTCCTAAAGACCAAAAACTTTGACAAAGCATCTTTACAAAGTTTCGTTGACAACTTCAGACAAGAGTTCTGTTCAAAAAATTGCAATATCTTTTTGTACGACACCAAATCGGTTAAGCCTTTAGTTACAATCTATCCATTAGGAGACAAAGATTACTTAAAACTGGCTGACCACTTCGTAGCTCAATCTACATTTGACATGACCGACGTATTGCTATACCCTTTCCAAGACATTAAATACAAAGAATTAGGTGGGAAAAATTGGAGCAAGAAGGCTATTGAGTAAGGAAGGCAGCACACCACATGGGGTTTTGTACAATAGCAGCAGATGAAACGCAGCAACAACTTTTTGTGCGTTCTTCATCACCAGTTCGGGATTGACAGAACACGGAATACCGCACTGCACAAAGCCCTGTTCGTTGTAGGCAACCAATTTTCTGACTTCTTACAAGTTGTTTTCAAGTTCAGTGATGATTCACATTGCACTTGTTTTAGCGACATTAACTATTTCGTTGGCAAGGCCGATTTACAAAAAGGGTGCCGTTTGAGAGGACTTTGGCTGCGCAATTCACCCGTTTGACATAATAAGATTTATCGCACTTTCAACTTTCTAGCTGCCTCCGAGATTAGAGATGCATCACCTGATAACATTTTATCAATTTCCTCTCTTTTGTAATACCCACTGCTGTTCTTAAATATTCCGTGCTCTTCACAATTCTTAGCAAATTGAGTTCGGCCCAGGTTACAATAAATCAATGCTTCCTCGGGTTTTAAGTATGGCTTAAAACACATGGCAATTGCTCTCATCGTAATTAGTTCATCACGCTTTATCATACGTTTTAGATTTAATGTCATTTAATTATGCACTTATGTGGTCATTAAAAATCTGCATCTCCCCTCCCTGGTTAAATCTCCCCATTTGCACCGCCCGTCCCCGCTCAGGTACTTCAATCACAACATCCACATCGTGCTGAAATGTATTGGCTCCTCTGAACTTTCCGTCCTTTGTAGATTGAAAAATGAAAATGAAAGATTTGGAAGGATACTGCACTTTTAGCTTGTTCAAATCTTCTGGTGCCAGCCCAAGCTTCGATACACTGTCAAGAAAAATAAAATCGTATGGAGATAAATCAACTGGAAGAAGAGAAGCTACAAAAAGGTTTGGATGCTTTACATTTTTATCATTTAGCTTTTGTTGAAGCGTATAGTCCAGTCCTTCCTCGTTTGCTACATACAAAACTTTCCCATGATTACGAGCAAGGTATCCGGCAAAATCCACACAGAGATAGGACTTACCCATCTTGGGCTTACCAAATATCATTGCAGTAAAGTTTGAAGATGGATCTCCAATTAGCTCAAGCCATTTCCCAGTAAAGCCAAGCGTATTAAACTGCATATTGGCGAAGTCCATACTATTCATAATTGCCGGTTTGTTATCAACGCCATTTAAGTTCTGACAGGCGCAACCTAATATCCCTTCCAATCCATTGAGAGCTGCCTGTTCTATTTCTAATAATTTGATGTCTTTATCGGTTGAAAATGCTTTCAGGTTTTTCTTTAGTTCATGCATTTCTGCTATGTAAGGGTCAGCGTCGGCTAATCTGCCCTTATCTATAGCCCTATTGATTTGTGCTAGTAACTGCTTTGCTTTTTCTTTCATGCCCGGCTTTCCATTCATAGAGATGTATCGTTTGATAAAACCAATAGAGACCAATACTTTTTCCGCACTGGTTAGCTTTGTGAGACTTTCAAGCGTTTCAGGTTGGAGCTCTAGTTTGATTTTTGTTTTCATCTTATTGTGAACTTCGATTAGTTTCCCCTGGATATACTTTACCTGATCCGCATACGGCGAGGTTTTTCTAATTCGTTTTTCAACGATTGCTTTTTGTAAAGAATTTATGAATCTTAGAATTTCCTCTTTATTTTTTGTCTTACCATTAAGGTTTACATATCGCTTGATAAAGCGAAGTTCTTCCGGAAGCCTCTCGACCATTGTCGTTTCTATTACCTCTTTAGACGCTTTCACACTCTTAAGTTTGGAAACTCTGTTCCGTTTTGTCTGGGATTGCTGTTTTTGTGAGGTATTAGTTTCTTTATCTTCCGCTTTGGCATTTTTGCCAACATATTCATTCAATTTGTTCAGATAGATGTCAACGGTGTTTTTGATTGTCGGACTAGAGGAATAAAATGTCCAGCTTGCACCATTCGTCGAGCCTTTTAGTATAAACTCATGCCCCTTTCTTAATGCTTCCGGTAGCGTAGAAAAATCAATGTCCGTTATTTTTTGAAAGTAGTTGTCTATAGTAATCATTGGGATTGTTTTATTATTTATGCCGCCAGGAGTTCAAGCTCTAAAGAAAGTGCTTCAGCTTCAAGTTCTAAAAGGATAACATTGTTTGTTGAAGTTTCGGTTGGTTCTGGTTCTTCGTCTGGCGACTCAATCTTTTTTCGGTTTTTATATTTTGTTCCGTCAGTTTTTAAATCTTTGAGCTGATGTGATTGAATGGTTATGGATAAAGAATGATTGGTTTGCAAAAGCTCCACTACTTTATCAATGTTGTCAGCAGGTAGTATTGCTACCATTTTATCTGACACCTTTTCAAAATTGTTTTTGTCTACAAGCTCCAGCAATTGTTGATCAAGAAAGATGTCGCCGCCTCTTGAGCGTGATGCAGAAATAATCAGCTTATAGCCCTCCCCGGTTCTAAAAAAGGAGAGCCCGTTATTAGCCACAATCTGGTTACTATGAGTCAGGGATTTTATCAATGGCAATGCTTTTAGAATTGGTACGACTACCTTGTCCTGAACTTGCTCGGTCGGATTCCAATTCTCCGGCATTAAGATCCCTTTCTTTGTTTCTCCATTTATCGTAGTATAACTGACAAGCTTTCCTTTAAAATCTGAAAATGCTTGTAGTAGGTTACCTGTAATAACATGTCTTATTCTTCGATCAACATTGTTCTGCTTTGTATAGTCTTCCCAACTGGTAAGTAAAACAGCAAGTGAATGCTCTGCTACATCAACACTTGCTCCAATGATGCCCATTATATCCTCGGAATACGATGCAGGAATGGCCAAATACTTTGAACTATTCGCAATGGCAAATCTTAGTTTAATCGCAGATGGTGCATATGGATTTTTCTTTTTACCATCAATTACAAAGCCCAGAAACATCGCGGGAACAAGTTCGTTACCACTATTATAACTTTCAACAGGGTAATTAAGTCCGCGTCCAACATAAAAGAAATTGAACATTTTCATGAGATATTGCCTCCTGTTCTCAAAGACTTTTCTGGTTTGCTCTTTCTTGGCGTGCCATGCAGTGTCAAGCTCCTTTTTTCTTTCCTCGCATGCTTTTATAAAAGCACCATCGCCTTGCTTTGCAAGAATTTTCTGCATTGCTTTTTCATTCTGAACTTCACCAATCAATTCCTCGTATTTACCATCAATAACTTCGTATTCCTGTTGTAAAGCTGCCTCATTAAACTGAATGAAGGTTTGTGTAAGCTCTGATTGTATTTCCCTGGCTTCTTTTCCCTTCAAGGATTCCTGTAAAAGGTTTTCTACCTCAGTTTTGGAAAATGGTTTTTTTAAAACATTAGCTCTTACTGTTTCCAAATTGCTATCGTCGCCAAAAGTGCTGTCTGAACCCTTACCCATTTTTACAACTCTGCTCCCTATTGTCTCTGCTTCAAGATTCATGGCTTCGACTTCAAGATCATATTCACCAACCTGTTTTAAATATTCTACATAGTCACTGTATCGCTCGGAAATCTCATTATAGAAATCCTGCTGCATTTTTGTGGAAAGAACTGCTACCCGGCCCGACACTTTATGCGCTGCATCTTCCAATATGTTTGCTTCCTGGATCCCGCTATCTGATTTACTGTCCTCCAAATGCAAGGGGTCGTCAATTAAATCATTGACATCTTTATTTTCAACTAAATAATCTTTGACGATCTTATCGCCATATTTATTTAGAAAATCCGGAACATCTAAAATTTTTGCTGACTGTTTTTGGTTGGATGCTGTATTTGCATCCAGTGACTTCAACTTCTTTTGAAGCATCATCATCAACCTTTTCTCCGCAGGAATGGCTGAAGTGATATAATCATAAATAGGTTTCAATATCTGACCTGTTCTATTGATCCTGCCTCGTTTTTGCACTTCGGTATTGATGTCCAATTCTGCCTGCAGGACGATCATAACTCTCTGCCTCACCTGGTCTTTTGGAACTTTAGCAGTCGGAATGGCATGAGCCGACGCGCCTGTAGAACCGGATTGATTGATCATCAGTACATCAACTTCATTATTATTGAACTGTCGAAAGGCGTCATTTGTATTGATCCTTTTCCTTGAAAGGAGTAATCCTTTTCCAGTTTTAGAGTTCAATTGCAGTTCATATTTACGGCCTGTTACTTCAGCAACAGAATAGCCAGCATCTTTTAGTTTTTTGATGATTACATCAATTGGGGAAATCGTAATACCTGTAGACACGCTTTTAATCTTGTTGAAAATGCGTTGGTATTCTATTTGGGCTTCTTGTGGTAAATCTGAAAGAGCAAATTTTTTGTGAATGGAGTTTCCATCAACATCCTTTTCCGTATAGCGAAGAATCCCATCCAGGCCTCTCATCAATACCTCAGTAAAGTCAGCGTTAATGGTATCGCCGTCACCTACCAACATCCCATGTTCGTTCTCCACTGCCTCAATAAAACTTCCCATTGTTGAAGCAAAAGCGATAACCGGTTTCTTTCCCTCCTTTAGTCTTTGAATAGCTCTCTCAGCAACCGCTTCTGCTTTGAGTGAAAATAGCATTTGGTTAATGACCTGGAATACTTTTGAAAAGTATGGCAGGTTATCTACTCCGGCTTGTGACGTGCCTTCTCTTAACTCCACTTCTTTTCCTTCTGCTACTGCAATCTTATCAAGTTCCTCAACTTGCTGATCAACAAAGTTTCCCTGGAAGGCAATGATGTCCCTTAATATATCTGTAATGTTATCAGCAATGGCTTTATGTTCTTCTGCTTTTTGGTCTAGCGTGATATAGTTTACTTCAACACCCTCAAAGCTTCTTTCTCTTCTGACCATTTGACCCTCTGCCACGAGTTGAGAAGAAAGAACTTCCTGCAGAGCTACTCCCCCTCTGGTTATGGCTTCAACTAGTTCGTCTTTACTCATGTTGCAATCTGCAATTGAAGTCTTCATCGCATAAATCGGCATGTTATCCGGACGCTTGGCGAATGTTGCTGACAGAAACACTACACCTTTTGTATCGGCAACGACCTTTTGAAGAAATTCACCGGTATTGGATGAACCACTTGAATTATGTGCTTCATCCAAAATGAAAATATTATCTGGTGCAATCGCCCTAAGAAAGTTTGGTTTTTCAGGTTTCTTTTCCGGTGAGTTGAATTGTGAATAGGTGGCTACAACAAAATCATAATTCGGCGGAACTGTCCTTTCTTCAATAATCCTGTTTTGCTCTGTAATGGGTGGCGCCTGGTAAACAACATTTCCGTCTTCGTCCTTGATATCGGTTTTAGATTCTTTAGTGTTTACAATAAAGGGTTTAAAATGTGCCGATCCAATTGCTGACAAATCCCTATAGATATCAGAGAACAGGTTTGCTTTTTCTGTTAGAAATACCGGTTTATGCCCCTGCACAACCGCATAACGGATCATGGCAGCAGCTACCCGCCCCTTACCTATTCCCGTTTGGTCACCTATGATCATACCCTGACCTCTGGCCTCTATGTTGTAAATGGCCATTGCAACAGCATCTATTTGTTCTGCGGATAAAACTTTACACAGTTCTGATTTGCTTTTGTATTTAAGCCTGTGGCGAACGAAGTTGTCAATATCACCTCCTACTTCTGCTTTGATGTCAAGTACAGCCTTCCTGGTCTCAAAGGCCATGCTATCAGGCACCTGTGTATTTAAAACAACACAAGCTTCCGAAGCTGGTTCATAAGGTGCTCCTAGTCCATCAACATTAAACAAGGATTGAAGTGCAATTGCTTCTCTTTCTAAATCAACATTTGATCTCATAGGCATGCTTGTCTCCATTGCATCCATTACCCTTTCAAATAGTTCATCAAAAGTTTTTACTTCTTTATCCTTATTTGGATTAAAAACAGGTGCAGCTCCTGATGGAGGTTGCTTTCTTCCATTAATAAGTATCAAGCGGACATCAAATGAAGTTCCCTGGCGCGAATAGAGCTTTGCTCCATCGATATTGATAACATCAGCAACATAGTAGCGGCTGTACAAATAATTAAAAAAAATCCGGTTCTTACCTGCCTGTATTCTTCCCTTGTCGTCCCATTTTGTGTGACCTCCAATAATTATTGCGGCCTTTCCAGATGAAGCCATAGTGTCCAGCGCCCTTAATGCCATAACATGCTCCAACGGCTTAATTGGAAAAGTCTCATACATCACTTCTGTGTCCATACGTCCAAAGGGTGGATTGGTAAGAACTGCTCGAAACATGTCCTGTTTGCCTGCAAATGACCTTGTAGCATCAAGCTTAGTTACCTCTTTATAGCCTTCTGTCTGTAAGTTCCTGTTTCGGGTTTCATCAATTTCATTCACATAAATCCTTTCGGGATTGCCAGCAATAGTGAGAAGTCCATTACCCGCGGATGGTTCAAATGCATAGCCATTATTTTGATCCAATTTATCAAGTTCACAAAACAGACCCGCTAAATACGCAATAGGTGCAGGAGTAGAATATTGTTGAAGTAATATAGACTGTGAAGTACGGTGTGATAGATTTACCTGTGAGTTATAGAGTTCAACAATCTTGTCAAAACGTTCCTTGGTCGTTCCTGGTTCATGCGCGAACTCTCTTGCTCTCTTTACAATAGCAAGTTCTGTCAGTTCTTTTACTTCTGTTTTATCAGTAATGCCAAAGGATGTAGCCAGTTTTTCAATGGAAAGTTTATTATGCGATTTTCTTTCTTTTAGATCTATTTCCACTCTGTTTACAAAAGCATCCAATTTATTTGAAAGGTTTTGAACACCTTCAAGTCCCAATAAACCCTCATCAGCAAACGACAAATAACTTTCTTTAGTAACGATAAGATGGTCGAGCAATTTTATATCCATCAAAGCGGCAGCTTCCTTAAATTTCTTTGTTAATTCATCATCAGCTCTTGAACTTTTTGTGTTTCCGGACGGATGATTGTGACTCAGAATGCAAGCCACTGAGGCTGACCGTAGTGCTACGCCAAGAATAATTCTTATGTCAGCCACAGTTGCACTGATTGATCCTCTGGAGTGTTTATAATAACCAATGACATTGTTGGATTGGTTTAAGTAAAGCACAATCATTTGCTCCTGTAACTCAATATCATTTTTAAAAGTGCTCCTAATAAAATCCGCCACATCAGAAGAGGTACTGATTTGCGCAAAAAATTGTTTTCCTGTACTTCTATTATATGTGACCTGTATTTCAGGAATAACAATTTTGGGAATATTGCCAAGTACTACTTCAGGAATGGTCGAATACTTCATTGCAATTTGTTTATTAAATCGAATAAGCAGGGAGGTAGACACCCCGCCGCTTTCCAAAATTGAAAAACTACGTAAGAAAACAATAGTTCATTTGACTGCTGTTAATCGTTAAGGAAGTGGTGCAGGAACCGGGAGTTCATGATCATGAGGAGCATATTGGAATGTTGCCCTGTTATTCCAAATACTGATCTGCTTTTTATGTCCAAATGCCCACTCATGGATTTCTTCATCATTTATTCTTGTAATTCTTTCAATGGCCCATTCTGCTACAGAGGGATCACCAAAAGCTGCATGCCATCCTCTGTAAACAAGGTTGGGATTGGACTCATCGACACGGGAAGGCTCTGAAAGCGAGAAATCAGTCTCCTTATCCTTAATAGTTGTAAGCAGACTTGCAATATCTTGCACTTTAAAAAGGATGTTTTGCTGTGTCAGCTCACTGGGCGCATCACCATCATTCGTTTCAGAGGTCAGCATGTTCGCGATCATCGTCCTTAAGTCGACTACCGAATCTGCGACCGGGTAAGTAACTAGCCGGTAATCAACAAAAATGTTCTTTAGCGGGCCCTCCCCAATGTCAATGCGGATAATAAAATCTTTAATGATATCGACCGTCTTTACCTGGTCCTTTGCAATGACCAGTGACCGGAGGATCTCACCATTATCTCCAATCTGCTCAATTCTTATAGTAGCTCCTTCACTATATACTTGAAATGTTACTGCCATTTTGTTTTAGTTTTTGTTATTGGATATTTTGTCTTTTGAAATATTCTCTACTATGTTCTCCCCGATAAGTGATCCAAGAAAACCACCAAGCATGACATAAGGCACAGCATCCTTATTTGCTGTCTTTGCATACCAGTAAGAAAGCAGAGAGGCAACCAATGTCGATACCGAAACAATGGATTTTTCTTTCATACTGAATTAGTGTAAAAAGATTTGAGTTGCAAAACCGGATAAGATCATTAAACCACCCGCAAAGAGCTTAGTTTTAAATCGTTGTCGCTTGTTTTCTTTCCTTAGTGCGATGTTGTCTTTTTGTAACGCCACTCCCTTTGAAACAGCTTCCTCAAAAAGCAGATGCAGCTCAGTATATGCCTTGCCGGAGGTCCGTATAATAGAATCTTTTCCGGAAAGCAAACTATCAAATTGAATAAGTTGCACTTCATAAATACTGTCTTTGCGATTGGAGGCGTCAATGTAGCTGGTCACTTCCTGCTCAAGTGAATCACAATAATTATACTCCTCGTGCGGCAGAAGTGCAACTTCAGCTTTTCCCAGGGATCTTGTTTGACCAGTTGATAGATATGAGTTTTGATTTGTCCTGTATGACCTGGTTGAAGACCTATTTTGTTTTATTAGCTGCTTAATGTGAGCTTCTTTTTGCCCGGCAATCCGCTTTACATCGTCTAACAATCCTTGGTTTAGGTTCATCTGCTGCTGAAGTCCCAAGTTCTGGCTTGTGAGTTTTTCAATTTGCTTTTGATAAGAAGCGTCGGATTGATTTGCTTCCTTCGCTAAGGATTTAATGGAAACATCTTTGGAAGTTCCTGGCTTCAAGACTTTATGGTCCTCAAATACTAAAAAGCATGTAATAAATCCGGCCGCAAAACTGAGTAAGACCAGCGCAATAACCGTTCTTAGATAAAATCGCATCATAGGTATTTAATTTTAGTGACTAAATAAAAGGATGTAGACCCGGTTTAAGGGTGTGATTTCTTTTCAAACGAGTACCCAAATAATCCCGCAGCAATCAGGGATGAAATTGAATAAAACATAAACTCAGGAACTTCGAGTTTGAAGAACTGCCTTGCTATCCAGGAAATAACAAGTACTAAGACAAAAATTGCTATTGCTAATTCTCTCAGAGAAAAACTTTGGTCCTTGTCTTTAAACAGTTCGTAAAAAAATGTTTTCATAGGTTAGATATTTTGTAAGTAATAAGTCCAAGTGATATTCCTGCCGTTGCAACGAGCAATCCTCCTGCTATTTGTCTTCTTTGCTCTCTAGCAATTGCTCTTTTATCAATGAGTGTATAGGTAAAATTGTTTCCATAAAGGTTTTTATGTACCTCGCAAAGCTTCATCAGTAAATTGAAGTCATTTACATTCGCCAATACCTGGCAACCTGCTGAATACTGATCAACCGTTTTAGTTGTTCCGGTTGCTGAAGCATGGTGAATATTTATTCCAAATAGTCCTGTTTCTTCTTTTCCGTTTTTAAAATCAAGGAGGGCATTTCGGTCATAATCCCTTAAAACAGTAACTGGCTTTGCTTGAACAAGTGCATAATACTTCGCCCTGTGTAGGCCTATCTGATAACTGTCTTTGTATTGTCCCTGCCTGAGTATTGCAGTCCCTTGCGGATTCAACGGGTTTTGTAGCCAGTAGGTTCCCGGATCTGTCGTTGCCGGAAAGATATAATGTACCCACTGCCTAGAAGTATTTTTAAAGAGTACATGCACTTCATCGTCAAAACGGTTAGGCACTGTAGATTCACTCCGGATGCCAAGGATAGTAAGCTCATAAGGTCGCTGATATATTTCATAGGAAAACTCTCGAAATGAATTTAGAATGGCAGCACGCATGATTACCTAGCATTTAAAAACTCGGGGGCATATAGTTTAAGCCACTGCCTGACATCAAAAGATGGACACTTCTTGGTTACGCCTGGAAAATCCCTGTGTCCAAGTATCATAGCCTTTGGGTATCTGGATTTGAGTTCAGTGAGCTTAGCTATCATAGTATGTACTTGTTCTTCGGTGCGATTATCAACCGGATTGTTATGAGCATCTACACCCCCTACATAAGAGATGTGAATAGAGGTTTTATTGTAGCCTTTTACTCCATTGGCGATTTGCTCTTCCAAAAGAAGCGTTTCGATCTTACCACTTCTTTGAATGATGTAGTGATACCCCGGATTTTTCCAGTGAAGCTCCTCTCGCCAATAGCGTTTAATGGATTCAATGGTGGCGTCGGGAGCCGTGGCAGTACAGTGTACCACGATATAATGTATATCACGTTTCATAGGGGCTGTAGAATTAAAATGAAAAATGTCGTTAGTGAGTAAGTATCGGTTTAAGCTCTTAATAATAAATCCGGCTCATAATTTTTTAGCCACTCTTTTACTGTAAAACCAGGACAATTAGAGGTTGCGTCCAAATCATTATGTCCAATGATGGAAGCGTTTGGATACTTGACTGACAGTGCTACTAGCTTATTAAATAGTGCTTCTTCCTGGGAAGGTGTTCTGGTATCACCAAGTGCACCTGCCTTGTTTCTTCCACCCGTATATGCAATGTGTATGCTTTCATCATCAACATCAGGAAGGTGTTTTATAACCTGAGTTTCCGGATGGATTCTTTTGATTTCGCCATTTCTTTCGACAATGAAATGAAAAAAACCAAAGTGCTGAGAAATTTTAGGATCAAATGTAGCAGTGGAGTGTACAATGATGTACCTGATAAAACGTTTCATTTGTGTATTGTTATTTAGTTTAGGTATTGAACTGATCTTGTATTGACTAAAAAATATTTTCCATTGTTTTCAAAAAGGGTGTAGTCAAGTCTGCGGGTGACTTCATTTCCTAAAACCATTCTTGAAGGAACTTTTACACCTTCCTTTGCATTCACCCATACAGTGGCAGCTTCCACTGTAACTATTGCCATTCCATCAAAGCCCGACAGGCTCCATTTATTCCCATCGAACTGTAGTCCCATTCTCAAAAACTCAAACTTGATGGCTTGTTTTTGTGCATCGCTTGAAAAAGTATTGAGTAGCCCATTTACAATTGTTTGCCTTACGCCACCAATATTTCTTTCTTTATAAACTTCGTTTGCTGTTGCATAATCTGCTGTCGACTGCAGTTTCTTTAAAATGGAAAGCGCCTGAGAATAGTTTTTTGCAACCGTTGCATCGTATAATTGTTTACCTAGTGCAGCCGCATCAACTTTGACAATTTGAATAATAACATTAAATGTGCTTTGGTCTATTGTAGTAGGATAACCAACCTTCTTTAAGGCAGATTCGGTTTCACTTCCATAGTCGCCATCCGCTCCATACCTGGGAAGAATGGATTTTCCAAACTTTACTAAAAGCGCTTCCTGCAGCATTTTGACATTGCTTCCTTTACTCCCTTTCTTTAATGGAAATTCACTGGGTGTAGAAACAGGGCTTGCGACCTTCGAAGTATAGCTGCCTGTCCTTGTGCTTGTAGTCACAGGCTTTGGTCTTGGAGCGCTGGCTACAAGTTCAGTTGTTTCATACATCTTGCTCATGTTTTTGAGCACAGCATCTATGTCGTCTGTCTTTGTTGAATGTCTTTTTTTCTTTAAATATTTCCAACCAAAATATCCAAGTATGCCAGCAGCACCCACAGCAACAGACGTCACAATGATCTTTTTCTTTTGCTGCTTTTTACCAGTAATTCTCTTTTGAGCTTTATTGCTTTTCATTATTTTGGTTTGTTATTGATGATTGATAAGTAAGAATCATACTCCCAAAACTCTAGTTCACTCTTCAGATCACTGATCAGATCATTGCCATAAAGGTTTTTATATGCTAAGGCTATTTTTTGAAAATCGGTTTGTGTGGGCAATTCCAAAAAAACTGCTTTGATCGCTGGTTCATTTGTTCCCGGCATAAACCAATAACTTGTGTCAAATGCTGCTTTTAGTCTTTTGGCCCAGGCACTGTACTGCTCCTCTCCTATCTGTGCCTGAATATTGCTATTACCTTGATCCGGTTTGCCAGCAATGATGGCAAGCATTTCGTTATATTCAGTTGTGGTTAACTCTTCTTTCAGGTCCATCATCAGCGAGCGGGAATACAGCTTTTGATAAGAATTAATAATATTCTTAAATACTTCCTTGTTTGGCACTGCCCTTACGATATCTCTAACTTCTTCTTCGTTAGTTCCCCATCCAAATGGCATATCATTTTCAAAGGCAAGCCGTAGCTTTTGTGCATAATAGGCTGCATAGTCATCACTGTATGTTTTCTTTTCTTCACTGGTCGATCTTGCGTTTCGAATCAGGCTTCTTCCGATAAAAAAGCTTCCACCCAGTACAACCAGGCTTAAAGAGCCATAGAGTACGATGTCTTTGAGTGTAAACTCATCATGGGTGGAAGCAGCATTCATAGGGTACGGATTGAATACGGATAGCCTACAGATATTGGATTATGGATATTGGTTCTACTATTACGAGACGCCTAAATATTTTTTGGCTAGTGCGGTTTTTACAGGATCGTGCTTTACAATATGAGCAAGGTTCGTTAGCTCAGTCTGCGATAGTTTACAGGCAAGCGTAGTTAGCGCGGTCATTTTTGCATCCGCCTCCGTTTCTGTTTTTCCTTCAACGGTAATATCATAATGGAACTTTTTCATAGGATATCAGTTTAAATACTTTATTGTTTTTTGATATTAAGCAGGTCTGCGACGGTTTGTAATTGCAGTGGTTCTTCTGAAAATTTTTTGAGGATCTGCATGACTGTTTCCAAATCTTCTTTTTCAAATGCCTGGTCCAGGTTTTGAAGAACAGGTATGTATTGTAAGGATTCAGGATTAAGCTGCGAATTAGTTCCGTTACTATTACCCACATCCTTCTTTTGAAATGTAGCTTCCGTTTCTTCAGTTCCAGCTTCAGATAATTCTTTATTGCCCGAAAGTCCCTGAAGTCCAACCTTTGTAAGCACCTCTGCGTTTTTTTCTGCAAACCTTCCAAGTACCAGTGTTCCCAGGTCGACAAGGTCAAGCTTACCCAATTTGTATTTATTGGATTTGCTTTGTTCCAATTGTTCTTCCAGCTGTTCTGTATATTCCTCTGCTTCTTCCAATTGCTGTCGGGTTTCATCCAATTCTTTTTGAAGTCGGACAAGCTCGTATTCCTTTTCCTTTGCTGACAGCTTTTCTTGAACAATAGTTTCTATTTCTCCTAGCCCATTTACTCCCTGTTGTGGTTTTTCTGCCTTATGCTTTTGAACATAAAAACAGTACTGATCATTTCTTGGTGTGAGAGCCGAGTTGTAAATGAGTATTCTAATCTTCTCTGTGTCCTCATTCATATAGTACTCATAATTATCGAACTCCTTGGGATCATCTGTCTTGGGAACTACTTTCAGATTATCGACAAAAATTTCAAAAGGGCGTGCAAAACCTCTTGCATGCATTTCCTCTAAAAAATGCTTCAGCTTGTCAATCTTTAGCTGGTCGTAGTTATCGTTCGTTACTGGCATTTCTTTTTCTAGTTAATCGGTATGGCTTGCAGAAATCTTGCGTTAATTGGTGATATCGAAAGGTTTGTGATCCTTATTCTTCCCCTGTGTTCATACTGCATTTCATTGGCATGATCTTCAGTCAGGTCGAATAACCCTACATCACTCTCAATTCTCATGTCATGTGCCGGTTCAATAAGCAGGAAAATCTGGTTGTAGGCTGTTAGTTCTCTTACCTCATTAACCTTTAGCAGAACATGCCTGAAGCGAATGAGATAATCTTTTCCATATCCCATTTCCCTCATTCTTCTTGCGATATAATCCAGTGCTAAATCACTTGTCATCGCTTAAAAGTTTTTCATACCAAATGAAAATATTGATCTGGTAACTGAGGTCTCTATCGTACCACAAACCCAACCTGTCATTATAATAAGCTTCCAGGATCGGAGATGCCGTCGTGACCAAAATATCAGTGGCGAACCGCTTCCTTCCTCTAAGCCACTCTCCGGCTAACTCTCCATTCATGGTAAAATCGCCGTAGCCAATATTTTTATCTTCCCTGAATACCTCGCTCTGAAAAAAAATGTCTGTTGCATCCGGACTTTGTAGCGAAAGCACACCTGCTTTTTCATTACTCCTTACAAAGAACAAAAGGTCATATTGGATTAGAGGCTCTGGTAGCGGCGAGGGAAAACATTCGCCGATACCTGCTGCGGAAAATGAATGTTGGCTATCCGTAGTTAAGGTGATCTCACTGCCAATAGAAATGGCCGTTGGCTTATAATTTTGATTGTTACTTCCAAACTGATTCCAGGTGACAAGGGAGGTGCTGTTTACAGCATTTGCTAACCTGGCCGCAATGGTTAAGGGGGTATCCCCGTCCACTGCCTCTACCGAGATTGTTACCGAATACACGCCACACTGATAATTGAAGCCAGGATTTACGGCAGCACCGATTCTAAAAACCTGCGTTCTTATGTTGTTAACTACATTATCGCTTAAAGGCTCAATGCTTGCTGCGCCCGGGTTTGGACAGTTGTTCGTTGTGTTGTTATTTACAGGTGGTATTGCATTAGTTATAGGCTGTTGAATTATCGGATCAACCGGAGTAAATAACATGCAGCTCGCCTCAACTGCCAGAATCTTCTTGGTTGTTCCTGGCAAGGGTATCTGGAAATACTTGATTTCTCCCTTCCTTGAAATTTGCTCTGTATGTACAACAGCCAGTTCTAACATTATTCTTTTACTTCTACATCCACGTAAATAGATACACGATACGCTGCAAAAGCCAGTCTCGAATCGGGTGTGTCCTTATATTCAACCTTTAATTTGAAATTACCGGGAGTTACTCCACCCAGGTTATAATACCGTTCATTAGGCGACACGTTTAATCCACTCATGAGTAGCTTTGTTTCATACCCTTCGGGGAAAATTTCTTCAGAGTTGATTTCAACTTTGCCCGAACCTCTATAGTACACTAAATCATCCCTGTCAGAAGTAAACAGGAGTCCATGTACCTTTTCAACATTTTTGTCCAACTCGAATGTTTTCGAGTG
>Ga0193740_1000124_pt1 | contig 21946 bp, 42 predicted proteins | sample L2s1metaG_FD_145072 | JGI IMG/M metagenome (GOLD analysis project Ga0193740, IMG submission 145072) | Soil microbial communities from a riparian zone of the East river system, Colorado, United States - L2s1 | ecosystem: Environmental > Terrestrial > Soil > Riparian zone | place: USA: East River... | reverse complement strand
CATAGATATAAACCCAGAAACCCAGCCTGGGTTTCTGGGTTTTTTAAGAAGTTACTTCTAATATATCTATAAGTTCTAAATAGCCTTTGCCAAAGTGTCTTTGTCTAAGTGTGGCAATCAGAATATCTGGATGTGATGATTTTTGTAGCTCATTAGTTATAGTGACCTCTCCGTTTCGGAAATGAGAAATCTTGTAAGTGACTTTATAATACTTATTTGGCAATAATTTTTCATAATCTTCAATTAAGTACCCGCGTCGATTGAACCCGTCTTTATAGTCACACAATAGCTCTTTGGTTTCCTTTAGGCTTTTATTTAGGGCTTTGCGTTGTTCTTTGAGTCTCTTTATCTCATCGAGTAATTTTTCTGTGCTCATTTGTTATCAATCATATTTTCATAGGCTTTAGGAATTGGGTCTGGATAACAGAAATACATAACCTCAAGATGAATCTCCTCAACAGGATCCGTTGCATTCCAATGCCTCCACCCATCATTCCATTCACCTAAGCAAAGAAATATATCATCAGATTGTTTATTGCGTACTGCCAGCAATACACAGCATGTTGTCAGTATTGGGGTATGCTCTTTAACTGAATACCACTTCATCTATAAATCCACCCTCTCAGAATCAATAAAATACTCTGGTTTCTCCATGGCCAACGCTGTTATGCAGTTATAACAAGCAAGAAGGATATTGCTGCCTGTAGAAGACACAAACATAAGCACACCCTTCTTCTTCTCAGACAGCCACATCTTGCCCTTACATTTTGGACAATCAAACAATTCACTATGTGATTGGTCTTTGGGTGCTTCTTTGTATTCTGGGTATGGTGGACACATAACAATGGCCAGGTCTTTTTTGTTAGTCATTTAATTCCTTAGATTAAGGTATGCCAGTCTCTCCTGGCAGTCACGCGCTTTTTTCCGTTAGGACGGTACACGTTCCACCCAATAAAAAAGCCATCCCGTTTGAACTTAGATGCGAACATGCAAGGCAAGAGGTTTGGATGGCTTATATGGTAGCGAGGATTGGAATTGCACCAATGTCCGCTGAGGGTATGAACCTCGCAATCTACTACTGATATACCTCGCTTTAATGTTCGTCTAAATCTTCTAATGCTTTAGCAAGATCAAGGTTATAAGCAATGCTATCGGGTGTCAGGCTCCCTTGATCCATGTGATACACCAAGGCCACTAGGAACATGTATGCTCTCTGGATAGCCATGGGGTTGCGTGATTTAACGCTTCCCTCAATGTTGTCCAGGAACCTGCGAACGTTCCTAAGCTCGCGCATTACCCCTAAGCGCATCTTGTTAAGGTCTTTCATCATGCCACTTGTTCGGGTCTAGTATTTTGCTTAAATGCAAATATGACCTTGTGGCTCCGCACTTTGGGCAAAGCTCTATAAAATGCATGCCACTCCTGGCCAACCTTTTTTCATAGGCATGTTTGCAATTTCGTTGTTGCTGTCGTTTATATGTGTTCTTCGCAACCTTCTTTTGAAAGGCGTTCATTTTTCTTTCTTTGGTGCTTTCTTACAGCGAATACAGTTACCTAACGTCACCTCAAAACCTGCCAACCCATTGTCTTTCATTCCCGTGTATTCACTTTGTTGGGCGTAATCATGGCCTAACAATAAACAAACAAATTTCTCCCACATTGTAGTCTCCCTTCTTAAACGAAAAACATTATTACACCTACCGACAAGAAAAATACATCCACTGCATCAAACTTAATGCCTACAATGGCACGCCAAGCACATATGGCACCGCATGTGAACCCTATGACATGGTTAGTCATAGATAGAATTCTCCGCACTTAATGCATTTTCTTTGCTCTGGGTGTGACGTATAGCAAATGCCATCACCAACATGCTCGCATTTAAAAGGAGGCCATTGTTGTTGCATGGATGGATCTCTTATAAACTTCTCAAGTGATGAAATAAGGCCTGGCGTGCAAGTGCATTTATGCACCCAGGGAGCATATATTGTCTTGCAACGCGGGCATTCCCATGGGCTATTCATCTTTAAATATCCCAGGCAATATAATTCCTAAACAAACAGCTTGTGCAAAACACTCAGGAGTAGAATAGTTAAAATGTGTCATAAAAATACCATTTATAAGTGACGCCGAACAAAAGCAAACAAGCCTGTAAGTTATGACTTCATCCCATACGTACCTAAAAAACCCTGGTTTAGTCATTTCTCGTGCAACCCTCTTAAAGCCTCTGCATGTGCATAAGAAGCACTGTTCTTAGATGTTTGCGCCTCTAAATCAGCGATAATGTCCTCAAGCTTGTCTATGCAATCAATAGCGGCTTTATACTGGCTGAAATACGCTTTGCTTTCGTGTATGTCATATTTCATTCGTGCTATTCTTTTAAGTAGTTCCTGGCTTTCTATGAGCATGGTGTTGGCCTATATTTTTGTTGTTGGGTGCGGTCTTCAATTTCATTTAAGGCTTTGCGTATTGCCTTGATGCATTCGGAATGCTTTGGAAATACAAGGGCAATATTATTCAGTTCTTTGTGTAGTTCTACGCTGTCAATTAGCATTTAAAAGCCCTCCTGCATTTATTGCAATATTTCATCTTCGTTACTGTATAAAAATGTGTGCCGTTTTTAAAATATTGTTCGTGCCACGGGTAATCTACTATTATATTGTGTCCTGTAAAAAAACATTTTAATCGCTGCATTATTTTAGTTTTCAAACTAAATCGTCCATTTAGTGATAGTACACTTTAATAAAGCACATTTAACAAGACAATCAACCCGATTACGAACATGACAGTAAAGCCTTCAGTCATACCCATGGCATTTGCCAAAGGTATGCCAATAAATATGCCAATTAAAACGCCTATCATTTAACAACCTCATCATTGTTATATACCCCAAGTATTGCGATATCAATCGATGACTCAAGTTGCCTTATGGCAATTTTAGATAATATATTGTCATTCTGCTTTAGTAGCATGCGCAATATCTTTCCTGCTCCAACAATATTTTGAATGTGTGTTTCTTTTTCTCGTGTCAACCCTTCGGATGGCAAACAAAGGTCATCTGTCTCTGTTTCTATGTCCATTCCGTCAATATCTATTCTCATAATTCTATCCAATCGTTAGCAATAAATGATTCAAAGTGAGGGGTAAATAAAGCAATTTCTCTTCTCCTGTAAACTATGGACTTTCTAAACTCATCCATAAAAATGCGAGAATCCACCCAATCGGCTCTTTTTGCCATTCTTCCGTTCATTAGGTATGGTATGATTTCTGGAAATGTAAACTCCCCGTCTATGCCATCAACCGTCCAACCTTCTGACACCATCGTTTCGCAGGAATAAGGATAGTGCATAAGGATGTATTCGAACGCATCCACATGATCACCATTCATTGCAAGATAGGTGCTATTTGGCCATTCCTTTCGTGTTACACGCCCACCTGATTTAAGCTTAGTCATTGCCTCTTGAAAGTTCATTAGTGGGACTCCTGTAAGCGTTTGTGCTCTTCACGCGACATTTGTATCCCATGCCTTAGTGCTAAATTAAACCCCTGAATAAGCTCTTCTAGTTCTATTCCGAAGGTAGTGGATAGCTTGTCTATAATCGTAGCTGCAACCATGGTCCCGGGAGACATGGCGATATGAATAAACAGTTGTTCGTCTCCCTCGAATTTATGGGGATCTAATGCTCGGGTGCAGTCGTTTAGGAAATTGTTTATTAACCCCACAAGCTTTTGGGTAATCTCTTCGTGTTCTTGTTTCAATGCTAAATCCTTAAGTGGCATAAGTTATGCGTCATAATCTATGGCGCGTCAGAAGGGGACGTCGCTATCCTCATCCGAGAGCGGTATTTGTTGCATTGGTGGGCGCGAGTAGTTGCCTGCACTTCCCGCACCATTAGATGACTGCGACGTCTTCTTAACATAATCTTCAACTTTGTTCTTGTCCGGGTACTTAGAGCCTGGTGCTTTTCCTTGTAACTTATCTTCGGGAATAATTCTACCCTCTTCAATGGCTATTTTTACTCTAACGCTTTTGCCTTGTAGGAGGTCTGAGCAAAGTTTTCCGTTCTTATACTGATCCATTACTCCCGCGGACTCCGCGCAATGTATGGCTTTCCACATCATTTTTTTGGTGAAGACCAGGAAGTCACGAACAGAGTGAGGCTTGCCCTCTTGGTCGTAAACTGATAGGGTCATGTCCATCATGGGGTTTCCACTGTTGCTGGATGTGGTGTCCGTTGACTTCTCTATTACGGCATCATATTCGCCTACGGGCAATAGTTGGAAACGTTCTTGCATTGCTTCTACCTCATCCATTGGCGTGTAGTTAAACATTTTTTAATCTCCTATAAATTATTTTAATAAGCAATATACATATATCTGCCACAACGCTTCCCATAACGCCGCTTATCGCAGCAACAACAACTATAGCTGCAAGGCTCATTATTACTCCCCCTTAATTTTTGACTGTAAGTGGTCGATGCACTTTATAATTACCTCTTCTGGCATCTCCTCAAAGCTCATTGAGTTTGATTTATCAAGCCATTTATCAACCGTATCTTGCGGCACTCTTAGCAATTCTACAATCCTTTTAAGTTCAGTAACTTGTTCTTGTGTAGCAATTTTTTCTGGCTTTGCTTCTTTCTCAAGTATCTCCCTGCCATATCTTTTTGCTATTTCATTGTAAGAAAACGGGAAAGATTCCCCGTCTGCAAAGGCTGGCACACGAGATTTCTTTACTATCCCCACTCTTTCCTTTCCTCTTTTCTGAACTTCAAATACGAGATCAAATAAAAAATCTAGCTTTCTGTACCCATCATAAGTCTTGCCCAATACTGCAAGGTTTTGGCCATATTCATTCTTACTATGGCATGTAAGCACCACATTGCAGTCTAAACGAAGCAATAAATTGAGCAATTGTTTCATTTTCTTGTTACTATGCGCATAATGCCGCCCAAAATCGGAACCCACGGCTTTCTCAGACTTCTCTAGAAGGTCGTTGTACAATGTAGTAAGAGGGTCTATTACCACGGTTTGATAGTCATGCTTTTCAGTCAGCAGTGACTTTATTTCCTGAACCAATTCGTCAAAATCTGTTGTCTGGAAAACTGCCCCTCCGTTTTCGTTGATTGTGTCAACGTACTGATCGTTCACGCTTCCTTTTTCAGTATCTATTAGATAAACTTTTGGGAAAGATATACAAGCAGTTGTCTTTCCCGATCCCGCATCTCCATAAAACAAAGCCTTTAATCTTTTCTCTACCTTCTCAGGTTTAACGCCTCTTAAAGCCATTTTTACATCTCCGCTTGTTATGCCCATTTAAAGGCTTAAATAAATTCCAGATGCGCTTATAAGCTCCTTATAAGCGTGTTATAAGCGTGTTATAAGCGTGTTATAAGCGCATGAAGCATTTATCTTTCCCCACTTTCCATGGCATCAATATGGTCAATGGCCGCCTGTCTTGCTTCTTCTTCCGTTTCAAACCATTCATCAGATTCCCTAATTATTGTGAGCAGTGTGGGCTTGTAGTCTGGGTCAAATATTACATATACCCATACGTCCTCGTCAGGCAAAACCTCAAACTCGTAGTAACTGTATTTCTCAATCATTACACCTTCCTCCATTCAACGTCACCGGACTCTCTTGACTGAACAGCACGATAACCATTCTCATTCATAGAGCCCTCAAGGCAATCATGGCATGCGTCATCAAGTATTTTCTGAAGGTCTTTCTCAAAGTGGACAATGATGTTTTTACAGGCAATCTCAGCAAACGCTTGGCGAGTCCTTTGGCAATCGTTCTTAAGCATTGCAAGTAAGGCGCATGTGAAATCGTTGTCTATGGAGTAATCGTTGCCGTTTAGGCAATCAGACCAATCCCTGTCGATATACTCAAGGTATAAACGGGAGAGTTCTTTCTGGGCGTATTCAGGCAATTGTGAAAATGTAACATTGTAGCATTCCGACTCAAATTTGCCGTATTGAAGTACTAGCTCTTGGGCGTAGAAATGTAAGTCTCTAACGTGGCTCAAACTTGTCACTCCGTTGACTGACCATGGCAGGTCAAAAGGATCGTCGTTCCATGACGATTGATTTTTTAAATTGTTATGCGTTACTATTGATTTGTTCATGTTAAATCTCCTAGACAGAGTTTATGTGAATGTCCCTGGGTTGGAAGTTCTTAAAGCGTCTTCTAACCCAACTTAAATGCTATTATATCTTAAACATTTAAGTTATGTCAACTGAATTATGTTTCTTTGGATCCATCTTAAAATTCTCTACTGCGTTTAATACAAACTCCATCATAGACATATCCATATTCATGGCTGCCATCTTGGTATACTTCCATAGGGGGATGGACATCTTTATGTTAAAAGTCTTATATGTTTTTTCTTCTTTGTTCATTTTATACCTCTTATGCTTTAGTTGCCAAAATGCTATAGTATTACATATAATTAAATAATGCAAACTAAAACGCATAAGATTGTGAGGTTATGTTGATATGTTTTTTGATTTTGATCTGGGCAACGGGGGGAAGTTAGGGCATAATGGATTGAAGTAGCGTTTGGGTACTTCGTGTACCCTTCACGCAATGAATTCGCGAATGATTATCTGTCCGCCAAGATATGTTAATCATTCTGTTTAGACCGGACACCTTGTACTTGGTGAAATACGGCAACGTGTCCATACGATGGTGAAATTATATCATGCAATCTCAAGATAACAACCCATGCCTATCTTTAAGTTTACATTATCTTGTAGGGGAGGCATCCCTATGAGCGTTGACGCAACTGTAGCGACATGGAAACTAGACAAATCACAAGTAACATCCTCCGAAAAACTATTCCTTCTTTCTTGCGCTGATCGCGCAGGTGAATCCCATGAATGTTGGCCATCCATAAAAAGACTATCTGCAAATACAGGATTGGAGAGAAAAACAATAATGAAGGTTAGGCAATCTGTTATAGGCAAAGGGCTTGTTGAGTACACGGGAAGCTTCCAAGGAAAAACAAAACTAATACCTGTAATGAGATTAACTTATGTTGACGATAGTGTTTCAGAATTAAGCAGTACCGAAAACGGGACTGTTAACAATAACAGTCCCAAAAACGGGACGGGTAACAGTCCCAAAAACGGGACTGCTAAACAGTCCCAAAAACGGGACACTGAACCTAAAAGAGGGAACCTAAAAGAAGAACCTAAAAGATATATACCTTCAAAGGATTCTTTTGGGATTACACAAATGCTAGAAGACAACCCTCACTGCATACCGGAAACAATGATTGTTGACTGGCTAGAAGTAAGGCGCGTAAAGAAGGCCAAGATCACATTGACCGCCTGGAATGCCACGAATTCAGTTCTTAAAACCCTGGTTGACCTGGGGTTGAATGCGGTTGAATGCTTTGAGCACATGGTTGCCCGTGGATGGCAGGGTATCAAGGCATCTTACTTTCAAGATGAAATAAACGCTCTTTCACCTTCACCTGGACAACTTAGCAAAGAGCAGCGTTCTGCAAATGAACTTAAGACCAAAGAAAGAGAGCTTAAGGCTCAGGAAGAAAAGAGAAAGGAGATGGATGCCGCGAGAAACATGGGGAATGTCATTGGAACCATTAGGTCAACAATGGGATTTAAGGAAGCATCTAAGAAAGCAGAGGAGGAAATGAAACGCCTTGGGATAAATGAAAATGAATATCATGCCCAGGTTTTGAGACAAGCAAGAGCAGGATGAAAATTTTACGTAAAGGACTACTTAGCTAAATTACTGAGGAAAACATATGGCTAAGGTTTCGGATATTGATAAAAAAAGAAATAGAGATTTCACCGAAAAATGTATTACTGATCTTTTTTCTACAATTGTTGGTGTTTTCCCGTCAACAAGGTCTATTTTAAAGACAAAAGCAGATTTAGATCATACAAAAAGCATCTGGTTTTATGGGCTTTTTGAAGCTGGAATAATCGATCATCACTATGAATTAAATTTTGAATTATTTTACAGAGGGGAAGATTCTTTGTACTTTTTAAAACAAAGATTCATGCCTAGCTGCGGGCAATTTATACACCTATGTCTCTATGGATTGGAGAAAGATGAACCGGACGATACAACAATGCAAGACGATACTGTTTAACCTAGGAATAAGGTTTGGGATATCACCAGTCCTAATTTCCAGCCTCCTGTTGAACGATCTCGACAAGAAGGACATGATGGATGGGTCAATTGGGATCGTTGAACTAGAGGCCGCTATGGAGGTTTGGAATGGCAATGGGTTTCCAAACTAAGTAGGAAACCAAAAGGAAACCCTAACCCCGAAAAACCCAGGCTTTTCAGGGGTGGAGTTGCGCCTCCCCTTCACCCCGTGGTCAGCCGAAATTAAGGAGCAAGTAGATGGAAAAAAAAATGGCATTCCAGGAATGGCTAGAAGACGCAAAATGGTTGCTGCCGCCAAAGATGACAGCACTTGAAGCATTTATGCTGTTTGAACGAAAAACCAAGGAAGAAGAGGAGATGGTTCTTGAGATTGCAACGAATGCCCCAAAGACCGCCGATACCATCCGAGGCTAGCGAACAAAGAGCAATCGTGAAGTGGCTAAGCTATCACCCGGTTCTTCGTGACTACTTTATGCATATAACAAACGAAGGGAAGAGAAGCCCTGTTACCGGACGACATCTTTTGCAGTTAGGGCTTAAACCCGGTGCTTCCGACCTGTTCATTTATTACCCAACTAAGGCCTACCATGGATTGTTTTTGGAAGTGAAGCGGAACAAAAAGTACACTCCTTCCGAAATGAAAACAGACAGTTGGATTGCACAAGAAAAGTTCATCGAAACGGTGAAAAAGGTTGGCTTTTGGGGAGAGTTCTGTTATGGTTTTGAGTGTGGCATGACAATTATTGAGAATTATCTCCTTACTTGATTGTTCATTGTTAACTTCCTTAGAGTTAGTCGCTCCTAGCAGTAACTTCTTGGGGTGTTCCGGCACCCCGTGAAGCCTAATATCCGTAATGCTTTAAGATTATGGGAATTATGACCCCTGATAGTATCAATCCTAGTCCTGCATTCATTTTCATGTTTATTCTTCGGCTTAATATTTCAAGCATCCTGGTTCTTGCTTCGTGGTCTACATAGTTCTCTTGTGATTTGTCCATTGTTCGGGGGAAGTAAGGATACGTGCGTACATGGGTCACTTCACTTTTAAAACAGGCCTGCATCCCTTTCCAAATATGGGCTACAGCCTTTTTTTATAGAAATAAATTTGCGATTTAGATATACCCAATTACGCAACGGATTGAAGCTCCTCATTTCTGGATTTGAACAAGAATTTATCCCTTGTTGCGAATAAATCGGCAGGGAGACACGCTAAATCATTGTTATCTCCTCTGGTAGTCGATTAAATTATACGCAATTAATTAGGCATGGTGCAATTTAATTTTTATGTGCTAGTATTTACTTAATAAAACCTTAAGGATTGGGATGCCAAAGTTTAGCCAGGAGTCATTTAGCAAGTTATCTACATGCCATGAGGACTTGCAGGTGCTTTTCTTTGAAGTGATTAAGAGCTTTGATTGCATGGTTCTTGAGGGACATCGTAACCAGGTTGAGCAGGACTTGGCATTCGAGGAGAAGCGTAGTCAATTGCAGTGGCCTAATGGAAAGCACAATTCCCAGCCTTCTATGGCCGTTGATGTGGCGCCTTATCCGATAAATTTCGCAAACACTAAACGGGAATATTGGTTCGGTGGCTATGTCATGGGAATTGCCCAGAGACTCAAGGATGAGGGCAAAATGAGCCATTCAGTTAAATTCGGGGGAGATTGGAACCGAGATGACAACATAGACAATGAGACGTTTAGGGATCTGAATCATTTCGAACTTGTTGAATAACGCTAAGGACAGCAATTGAAAGATTACCATGTACATACACAAGCCACGCGATTACTGACCCAGCTTAATCCATTCCCAAAGAATTCACGCACACATTCCGAAGAACAAATAATCCAAGTTGTTAAATCAATACAAGAGTTTGGATTTACTAATCCAGTATTGATAGATGACGACAACACAATTATTGCGGGGCATTGCAGGGTCTTAGCTGCCAACAGGCTTGGCATTGTTCAAATACCTTGCGTTGTACTGGAGGGGCTTACCGAACAACAAAAAAGGGCTTATGTCATTGCCGATAACAATCTTGCTTTGAATGCTGGATGGGATTTGGAGATGCTGGCCAGTGAATTGAAGTTATTGCAAGATGATGGATTTGACGTGGGTCTTACAGGGTTTACAGATGAGGAGATTCAATCGTTAACGCCACAGGTCATGGGTGTTGGGTTGACGGATGATGATGCGGTTCCCGATGATCCTGATCCTATTACTAAGCTTGGTTATTTGTGGATACTTGGTGAGCAAAGCCTATTGTGTGGCGACTCTACGACTGTGACGGATGTTGATAGGCTACTTGGTGGGCAGAAACCAAATACCATGATTACCGATCCTCCTTATGGGGTTAAACTTGATATGTCATGGCGCAATGAAGCCCGTGGCGGAAAGAACAACGAAAATACCATTCAAAACGATGATAGAGCAGACTGGCTTGATGCTTATGTTTTGTTCCCGGGTTCAATAGCATATGTATGGCACGCATCTTTGTTTACCGACATAGTAATGAATAATCTTAGGGACGCAGGGTTTGATGTTAGGCAGTCTATTATTTGGAAAAAGAAACATCTTGTTTTGGGGCGGTCAAACTATCACTGGCAACATGAGCAATGTTGGTATGCCGTTAAAAAGGGCTCTAACGCAAACTGGAAGGGAGACAGAAAGCAAACCACAGTCTGGGATTGTGCGTCCCCTAATGCTGCAGACTCTGGAAGCAAGGACGATAAAAGCAAACACCCCACGCAAAAGCCCGTTGAACTATTCATGCGCTCAATCATGCATCACACCAATCCTGGGGAGTATGTATACGATCCATTTGCGGGAAGCGGCACAATAGCAATAGCTGCTGAAAAGAGCGGAAGGCGTGCATTAATGATGGAACTAGACCCAAAATACTGTGATATTATTATCACACGATGGGAGCAGTTTACAGGCAAAAAGGCGGTGTTAGATGGAGGGTCGTAATCCAGGAGGCCAACCAACTAAGTTTACTCCTGACCACAAAGAGAAACTTCTTACAGCAATAAGAAAGGGCGCACCCTATGAACTTGCGTGTAATTATGCGCGAATACACTACAATACTTTCTTAAAATGGAAGGCAATTGCAGAGGAAGAAAAGAGGCCAGAGTATGTGGAGTTCATGGAGGAGTTGAAAGAAGCCCAAGGCCATACAGCCCTCATCTGGCTTGATAAAATCGATAAAGCGATGAACGAGGGCATGTGGACAGCAGCTGCTTGGAAGCTCGAAAGAAGACACGCTAGATATTTCAGTAATCAAGCTGCTATCATAGAACTAAATGAACGTCTTGATAAACTAGAAAAGGGAAATGCAAATGCGCAAGGAAAAGGAATCCAAGAAGGACGCGAAGCAAATGAAGGCAGTGGAACGACTGAAGAAGCTTGATGAAAAACATGGCAAGATGATGGGAAACAAAGTCCTTAAGAAAGCCAAGGGCGATAAATACTAGGAGCTAAACTATGGGCGCTAAATACACATCAAACAAGCCAGACGGCTATATGTCTACTCGCAATAACATCTACTTAGAACGCGAGAGACTTCAAGAGATTCGCACATTCAAAGAAGCAGGGGCAAGTCGTAATCTTCCAGAGCAGAGCAAAGCGAATTACGGCAAGAAGTTGCACTACTAATGATTAGTGACTCCATCGAGCCAATGATAGAGGGAATGCTTGAGTTCTTCGAATCAGAATACATTAACCATGAACCTGAAATGCAAGAGGCACTAATTAACTATGCTAAGGCATTGGCTGTAAAGCTTGAGCGATGGACTACAAGTAAAATAACAAAGGATTGACATGCCGCTATTCAAAGGAGCAAAATCCAAGACTCGAAAAGGGTTTGGTGAAAATGTAAAGCGTGAAATGGAAGCAGGCCGCCCTCAAAAGCAAAGTGTAGCCATTGCATACGCAGAGGCCAGGAGAGGAAAGGCTAAAAAGAAATAAGGACGTTACATGAACACAATCCCGAACAAATGGGTAGAAAAGAAACGCAAGAAGAAAGAACCAGAAACCGCACCCTCATACACCTCAGACAAAACAGACTATTTCGCATACTCAACCCGTAAGCCTGAATCCCGCCATACTCCAGCAGCACGCTCAGGCCTTGTGAAAACCCTACGTGGCATAAGGCGATAAATGAATTGCACAGCATGCAATTACCCGTCTTCCAGGGTCATAGAGACAAGGCAAGATGGCGCATCAGAACAAATAAGGCGCCGTCGTGAATGCATCAAATGTGGTGCACGTTATACGACGCTTGAACACGTTCGGGATGTTTACAATAAGTCATACAAGACCACACCTCCGAGAAAGGTGCTAGAGAAATGATGACAGCCTCATCATTGGCAAAGCGCATAGAATCAATAGAGGACTCAAGGCGCAAGGGGGAGTCCCGCCACATAACAATCGACAATCAAAGGATGGTAATCAATGGACTTGAGCAGGATAAAATCTATGTTCCGACTGCGACCGGTAGTATTGCTCATAGCGACGATAGCTTTGTTAGAGTCATCATGGGCCCTTATGGAAGTGGTAAATCAACGTGGGCAGCAACAGAAATTGTACGAAGATCTTGTGCAATTCCTAGATGGCACGCGGGAAGACGCCGTAGTCGTTGGGGAATCGTGCGAAACACCAGCGGAGAACTCGCAACAACAACCCTCGCAACCTGGCTCGCATGGTTCGAAGACCTAGGAGACGTAAGACGCCGCCAGAAGCCCATAATGACCTATGAGCACACGTTTAACGATGGCCATGGCATCGTAGAGCTAGAGCTTCTATTTATAGCCCTAGACCGTGAAGAGGACGTCAGGAAGATTAAATCCCTAGAGCTTACAGGCTGCTACATCAACGAACTATCCGAGGTACCTAAAGCCGCACTTGCCCACATGAAGGGGCGGGTAAATCGCTATCCTTCAAAGGCTTTTTGCAATGAGCCGTATTGGTCAGGCATAATAGCAGATACTAACCCGCCCGAAGACGATCACTGGATATACAAGGACTTCGAGGAGAATAGTTATGAGCACCATAAGCTATTTAAACAGCCTCCAGGATTGCTTCGATATGAGAATCGTTGGGTACGCAATCCTCACGCTGATAATGCAGACCACCTACCTGGCAACTATTATGAAATGCTCGCAGAGGGTCAGTCCCAAGAATTTATCAAAGTATTTTGTCTGGGCGAGTATGGGTCTGTCGGTTTTGGTAAGCGTGTCTACCCTGAGTTTAATCCAGACTTTCATGCCGTTGAATCATTAACGGCTATCCAAGGACTAGAGCTTAAAATAGCCTGGGACTTTGGACTTACACCCGCATGCGTTGTAATGCAATTAAGCGCCAGAGGCCAGCTATTAGTCTTGAAAGAATACGTGGCAGATGGCATGGGCATAAGGAGCTTTGCAGAGTCAATCGTACTTCCTGGATTGCTCAAAGACTTCCCCTATTGTAAGGTAGGGTTTTCAACAGGCGACCCCGCTGGTAACTCAAGAAGTGAAATAATTGAGGAGATGTCCTGCATAGGTGAGCTAAATTCCCTAGGAATCCCCACGATTTCCGCAAGAACTAACGATATTGACCCAAGATTAGGCTCTGTTAGATACTTCTTGAACAAAATGGTAGACGGTAAACCAGGATTTGTCATTGATAGAAGAAACTGTCCAGTGTTGTTCAAGGGCTTTGTTAAGGACTATGTGTATGCGAGAATTGCTGTTGCGGGTGAGGAAAGGTATAAAGACAAACCAAACAAGAACATGGCTAGCCATCCCATGGATGCCCTGGGTTATGGTTGCCTGGAAATTGCTAGCGATCGCATTGCGTTAGACAAGATGTCGGGCAAAGAAGAAGTAGATTATTTTAATCCAGTGTTTCGCTGGCAAGGTTAGTTAGTGGATAAATTTGACGTTGAAAAAATTTGTTCCTGGGCAGCAGCAATTATATTGTCCGCCATAGTGCTATTCGTGCTATTTGTAATTCCTGTTTATAAGTTCAAGGATTGCAGGAAGGTGGGGCATACTAGGATTTATTGTATATTGGATTTATGAGGATATTTTAAATTGAGAGATACAACAGATTTAGAATTGGCAATTGTCGGTTCAATTATGCTTGATGATACGGATGCTCTTATGGTTGTAACGCGCTTGGAGGAAGGGTACTTTAGTAGTCATTTGGCACAAATTATTTTTAGGGCTATAGCTAAGTTAGTCTCTAGAGACATGCCAGTTGATGCAATATTGGTTTCGAGTATTATCATAAGAGATGACCATGGCCTTGGCGTGGAAGATATTTACGAGGTTGCCTCTAAAGCACCAAATCCTAAAAACATTTCTGCTTATGTTTTTGAATTGATTTGTCATCGAGAAGAAGACGGAACGATAGAAAAGAAACCTAAATTAAACGGAGAACAAGAATGACATCACAATCCCAAATAACACTCGTAGTTGATTTTGCAGGTGAAGGCAACGGGCTTGTCCCTAGAATGTGTCGCCTATACTGCCCTGATAACACACTTGCCGAAGTAGCGGCAGCCGCCTTCCTTGACAACTACCTGCACACCCAGAACATAAGCCTGCTAGATACTGATTTCGTGGCAGCGGTAGCCTCTAACGGCCACCAATGGTATAAGCCCGTGTTTACCGCAGGTTCATGCCAGTTGACTGTGTTGCCATGAAGTTAATCACAGACTTTAAGGACTCGCATTTTGCAATACCTGTCAATCGTATTGACTGGATAAGGATGGAAGATGCTGCCGGAGGCCGTGTTTTGATTAAGATTGGAACTGGCGGCACTGTTCATCATTACAATTACGATGACAAAGAGTCTGGAGAGAAGTTTTACAATGATGTAGTACAAACTTTAGAAGAACTATAAACCATAAGGAGAAATAAATGCTGTTATCAGAAGCACTAGAACAATTAAAATCAGGTGCGCAGTTATACCGCACAGGCTGGAACCCGCAAGATGGTTACCTGGTATTCATGCCTGGTATGAGCCACGTATGGAAGATTGTACTGCAACCTCAGCCCAATGCTGGTAACTACATATTCAGCATGGAGGATTTAACAGCGTCAGACTGGGAGTTGTTTTCCATATCAGATGTTGCTTGTATCGAAGCTGAAGCTGTTAACGATGCAGCATGATTTGAAGTAAAATAAGGGCGACATCTTATCGCCCTTACAATTAACCCAGGATGGGGAAACAAGCAAATGGAAATCATTGCAGATCCGCAAATGGCAGTTGAGGACATTGATGCCATCAACGAAGAGTTGGCACAAGAACTAGCTGACGCTGGCATTGATGAGGCCGAGGTTTTAAAGAAAGCCCGTGAAGACATGGTCTTATGGGACGGATACTTTGGCGAGAACACCGTCCGTGGCAAGGACGACATGAACTTCGTATTGCGCGACCAATGGTCAGCAGTAGAACGTTCAGAGTTTAGCCGTACCTTTAAGCCCGCAATGACGTTCAATAAGCTTTATGACACCACCAAGAAGGTAATAGGCGAACAACGTAAGAACAAGCCCGATCTCATGGTGCGATCCCTCACAGGCAAATCCTCCCAGAAACAAATAGACCTACGGGCCGACCTGGTACGCACAATCAGTTATCAATCCCAAAATGACCTCGTCTACCAGACAGCCTTTAAGCAGGCATTAATGATGGGCTATGGGGCTTTTGAGATATGCCTTGATTACGAGAACCCTACATCCTTTAACCAAATCATCCGTTATGAGCTAATACCAGATGTAATTAGGACGTCATTTGACCCATGCGCCTTAAAGCCCCACAAGGGGGATGGTAACTTCTGCGCCAGGCAATATCTTTACACCAAAGAAGAATTCTACGCGACCTATCCCCACGTAATGAACCCTGTGTCATATTCCGATCCCCGAAGCCTACTAGACTTCCAATGGGAAACCCGCGACACCATCATCGTGTGCAAGTACTCACGAAAGGAATGGTTCCCCGTAAAGCTATTTCTTCTCTCCGATGGCCGTAGTGTCAATGAAGACCAATGGAAAGAAATGCAGCCTGAAATAAAGGGCAGGGAAGAACTTGCAGCATCATCTGCCGTGGTAGGAAAAATAATACTTAAAGACATCCCAACAATTGTTGGGGAGAGAATGAGCAAGGACTACAAGATACGACAATACGTGCTTACCCAAAACCAAATAATAAAATACACGGATTGGCCATCTAAGCACTTGCCCATGATATTTGTAGACGGTGATTCGAACTATATCAACGGACAGCAATATACCCGTTCGTTCATCCATGAGGCGCGTGATGCCCAAAAGTTTGTGAACTACGTAGGCTCCGAAATTGCCGCTGAAATCAAGAACAGACGACGTGAACAGTGGCTCGTTACCCCCGATAACATCCAGGGACAAGAGCAAATGTGGCGAAACCCTGAGTTGCAGATTGGCGCACTCGTTGCAAAGCCCGATCCAAAGACCGGAATGATGCCCCAAAAGATGCCGCCATGGGAACTATCACAGACCCTATTACAACAGTTCCAACGAGGCAGCCAGGACATCAGGGAGATTCTAGGGTTTAGCGAGAACGAAGCACTCCAAGGACATGATATGTCAGGAAAGGCACGACGTGAAAGGAAGCTTGAGGGCTCCATGTCCGCCTACGTATGGTTTGATAACCTAAACCAGGCCATCGAGCAATCAGGTCGCGTAGTGTTAAGCTTGCTTCCCGTAATCGCAGGGGAAGAAGAGCGCCATATGATTGTCTCAAAGAAAGACGGTCGCACAGAGCCTGTCACCCTAAACAAGATTGTGGGCGAGGACGAAAATGGCCAGCTTATGCGGGAAAACCAGCTTGATGATGAAGATTACGATGTTGAGATAGACACAGGTCCATCATTCGCTGTGCAAAAAGACATCGCTTTGGAGTACTTTCAAACAACAGCTGCTGCTAATCCTCAAGTATTTAACCTCATTGCTGACCTTTGGGCTGATAACCTTGATATTCAACAGCGTGACCAGGTCAAGGGGCGTCTTAAGAACTTAGTTCCCCCTGAAATCATAGCCAAGGAAGAAGGCAAGCAATTGCCGCCTAAACCACCGGGTCCCCAAGAGCAGATGATGGCCCAACAGCAGCAAATGATGCAGATGGAAATGCAGGAGAAGGTCGCTGAGATTAAGAACAAGATGGAAAAGCTTGAACTTGATAAGCAGAAAATGAAGCTTGAAGAGGCAGACCTCATGCTTAAAGCACAGAAGATGCAGCTAGACAGCCAGCTAGATATCTACAACCACCAGGCCGAGATTGAGAAAACGAAGCTTGTACACGGTCTTGATAAACACAAGCACGAGACAGGATTTGCCACCGACTTGGCCAAAATCTTAAGCGACCTTCACAAGCACGCCAATCCCCACACTAAGGAAAAAGAGCCCAAGAAAGATTAAAACCACTACAGGTAGCGTAATAATTATTATTTAGCTACGCTACAATTATAGTATCGAGGGAAGGACTCCCTCAGGGTTTCAGGCCACCGTAAGCCTAGGGCGAAGTCAGCCGATGACTAATGGAGAAGTATGCTTTATGGACGAAGATGAGAATGCTTTAGCCGAGCAATTAAGCGGTGATAGCGAGGACGTAGAAAATGGTGGGGTTGGCCCAGGTGACGCCGAAGAACAAGGAATTTCAACGGACGACCAAGGAAGTGCGCCTCAGGATGAGAACAATACGTCGTCAATACAGAAACGTATTCATGCACAGGCCAAGAAACACGCGCGAGAAATGCGGCAGATGCAAGAGCAGATGATGCATTTACAATCACAATTTGGAAGTGATAGCGCGAACCCCCAGCAACATCAAAGCCACGCTAACGCCTATAATTCACCAGGGCAGCCAAGTGCGCCACCCATGAGTGAAGAGGAAAAAATACATCATGCCGTACGCTTTGCACTTGGTGCTAAAGAACATCAAGAACGCGAAGCAAAGAACGCAGAAGGTGCCGCACACGTTCACAAGTCGTACCAACGACTGCATAACGAGTTCGACAAGGCGTCTGAAAAGTACGATGATTTCGACGATGTAGTAAGGGGCGAAGATGTACCATTTACCCCTCATGTGCGTGACGCACTATTGCTTGTCGAAAATCCTGCGGAAGTAGCTTATAAGCTTGGCAAAAACAAACCAGAACTCGAACGTATCTCGAAACTCCATCCCCTAGAACAAGCCCGAGAAGTAAACAAGCTGTCTTTTGCTTTGCGGTCTGGAAACGATGGTAAAAACCAAGGTAGAAGCCCTCATAATCCAATAGGCCAAATCAAAGCAAATCCCGCTAGTTCTTCCCGTGGCATTACGGACAAGACGACGCCCTCAGAAATAAGGGCACGGATGAAGGCTGGAACGTTTAAGTAGCCAGCCATTTAAAGGACTAAATGGAGCAATTAAATGCCTAATCAATTTATTACTACTGATCTCGTCAGTAACACAGCGTTGGCCATGTTTGCCAATAACGCCCCCTTCGTAATGACCGCCTCACGTATTTACCAGGATGATTTCGTGTCCTCTGGTTACAAGATTGGGGATACATTACAAGTTAGACGCCAAAACCATTTTATCGTTGGTGATGGCAGTGTTGCGACCCCACAATCAATCATAGAAACTGTAGAAACAATCGTAATCGCGCATCAGTATCACGCGCTTATTGCCTACACAATACAAGATTTGACGCTTCGTATAGAGGACTTCTCGCGCCTATTTATTGCCCCTGCTATCCAGGAAGTTATTACCCAGATGGAAAAGGACATTGCATCATCCGCTGAACAAGAGCTTAACTTCTTCACAGGTACCGCAGGCGTAAGTATTAACTCATTTACAACCGTTGATACCGCAGGCGCCAAACTATTGGAACAAGGCGTTAATATCGCCTCCGATGCCTATATGGCCATGACCGTACGGGATGGTTCGTCCCTGAAGGGCGCATTGCTTAACAACTTTACGCCTGTCTTCAATGAAGACATCGTGCGGTCGTCAGCCATCGGCCACTTGTCCTACTTTGACATCTTCCAGTCTCAGAACATCAAACACCATATCGCAGGTGCAGGACCACGCTTACATAGTAGTGACCCACTCTTGGTAAACGGTGCGGTAAGTTCAGGAAGCACAATCGTAATGGATGGCGCAACCATATCTATCACCGATTACTTCGTAGTTGGAGACGTGATTTCAATTGCAGGGGTAGAGTCTGTAAACCCAGTGGGTCGTGCCTCAACTGGCCAGGACATGCAGTTTGTGGTCACAGCGAACGCAAGTTCAAGCGGTGGTGGTGCGTTGACCGTATCAGTGAGTCCCGTAATCATCTCAGATACGCTTAACCCTAACCGTAACGTTAGCAATGCAATCCCAGATGACGCTCCAGTCACAATGGTTGGTACTCACAATGTAAACGTCGCGTACCCTTCACGTGGACTCGACATCGTATGCCCTCCCTTGTACAAGTTGCAGGTGCCTTACGCATCGGTGGCCGTTGATCCCGAAACCGGATTGTCTCTTGCCGTTACCCAAACAGGTGACATCTTAGGCTATCAAAACTACATGCGTATAGACTTACTATGCGGCTTTAAATGGCACCAGCAGTATGCAGTCCGTGTACTCTCTTAAGGAGCGAATTATGCTTACATGCGTACACAGTCCAATAGAGCCTATGCGGGTAGTAGAACAACATGAAGCCGAACGCCTAAAGTCATCAGGCGTTTGGTTTGACTGCCCTGCCAAGGCACAAAAGTATAGGGAAAAGGTAGAGGCCGAAGTCCTTGAAGAACCCAAAGCCGCTGCCCCCAAATCTAACGGGAGAAAAAGATGAAAGACAATGCAATGGTACAAAGCAACAATGCCTTCGTTAAGTCAGAACAAGCCAAGATGAAGGGCAAGATGGGAAGCCGTCCAGGCGCACCTCCTGAAATGAAGCACTTCAATGCTTATATGAGCAACGATGGCGAAGGCGCACAAGCCTTTGGCCGTAAGCTTTGTTCAGGACTTGATGACGCATTTCCTTTGAAATAAGTCGATGGGCCGACATATCATCTTGATATGTCGGCCATTATGGACTATTTCGACAGGAGGCGGCCATGGTTCAAGTTGTAAGGACATTAAATGAGCTAATTATTAACTCACTTTATCTAATCGGTGAGCTAGGAGTTGGAGAGCCCGCCGATTCGTTCATGCTTTCATCAGGATTGGAGCTTACAAATGAACTACTGGCTAAGTTTGCGCTAGACAGTATATATATCCCTTATTTGACCGAAGTATCGTTTAACATGGTAGCAGGGCAGGCCACTTATATCGTAAGTGACATGGTAGTCCCTACGGACGTCAGTGTAAGTGAAATTGTAGATTTGTCCTTTGCCAACTACACAGTGCCGAGTGCAGGACAGGGCATTATCTATCCATTGCAGATTATCAACAAAGCCCAGTATTACGGGGTAACGCGTTTATTGCCATTGCAAACACGCCCAGGATTCATATTCTTAGACAAGCAGCCAGAATACACAACAGTTACGCTATACCCACAACCCGATCAGCCTTATCCTTGCCTCTTGGGCGCTAAGCTCATGATTAGCAGCATGATTGCTAACCAGCCACTAGAAAGGGTGCCGCCCTTCTATTACGGGTTTTTGAAGTATGCTTTAGCTCGTAAGTTCTTATCTTACTACCCATCAGGTAATTGGCCTGATACATCCGAGCAGGAATACAACGATTATTACGCAGCCATTAAGGCGGGGAATGAGACAGACATAACCATTCGGCCAACATCCATTTTATCAAGACCAGAGCCTTTCTACTGGCAAAACATTTTGGCGTATTAATATGGCGACCAAAGCCGAGGATTATGACTTTGTAGGGAGCTACGACAACCAGCGCGTGACCTCTATTAGCGCCCAGCGTACCGTCAATATGTTTGAGTATATTGACCCTGAAGGCAAGAAACCTAAGTCATTAATTTCAACCTCAGGCCTTGTGGATACAGAGCTTGATTTACTGTTTGGCACAGGGGGCAGTCGCGCTACCTTCGTCTTTAAGGACGCCATATATCAGGTTTATGGCGTTGCAGTTTATAAAATTACAGGCACCACAGGAGCGCTTACTACTGCCCATATTGGTGATTTGTCTACGGCTGTAGGCTATGTTGGCATAGAGGCCAATACATTCCAGGTAATCTTTGTAGATGGTGAGAAGGGGTTTATCTATGATACCCAAACGGTAGTATCACCCGCATTCCTAGAGATTACAGATACATCATTCCCAGACAAACCAATAGACGTATGCTTCATTGATGGGTTTTTCATAGTAGCCCATGGCGGTACAAACGAATTTCAAATGTCAAAGTTTGATCAGGGGCTTGTCTGGGGTCCGGACTTCACTACAGGAACAGGGAATGCATTCCTGGCCACAAGTGGCGCGTCGCCAAACCTCGTACTAGGTGCAGGCGCGAGTACGACACTTAATTACCAAATTGGCACACCGATAACATTTAATGGCGCAGGTACTCTGCCTGTTGGTTCTACCCCAATTGTAGTTGGTACTACCTATTACGTGGTAGGAGTTATTGGTCCCGGGGACAAGACATTTACAATTTCAACCACCGTGGGCGGCACACCTATCACGTTTTCGACCACGGGAACCGCCCCAATATTTGTAACGAACAACGGACAACTGCAATTAGGCACGATATCTTCCCATCCAGGCAACATTGTAGGATGCAGGACGCTCCACAGGCGAATATTCCTCTTTTCAGAAAACTTTACAGAAGTCTGGGAGA
>Ga0193740_1000123_pt1 | contig 22219 bp, 28 predicted proteins | sample L2s1metaG_FD_145072 | JGI IMG/M metagenome (GOLD analysis project Ga0193740, IMG submission 145072) | Soil microbial communities from a riparian zone of the East river system, Colorado, United States - L2s1 | ecosystem: Environmental > Terrestrial > Soil > Riparian zone | place: USA: East River... | reverse complement strand
AAAGTAACCTGGCCGATTCTGTGGCCCAAATGTTCAATGAGCTAGGAAAAAGCCAAGAAGGTGTATTTGCTGATATCATACGAGGAACTACTACACTGGTACAGAATTATGAAAAGGTTATTGATGTATTAAAGGTAATTGCGATAACATACGGAACATACCGGGCTGCACTGATCGCTACAAATGTAGTTGAGAAAATAAGTGTCATTATCAATAATGCCCATGTTGCCGCAATGGGAAGATTGACAGCATTACAAAAAATACAGGCCGTTCAGACGGTTGTTTTAAGCAGGGTAACAGCGATATTAAATAGAACGATGCTTGCTAATCCGTATGTACTTGCGGCTACTGCCATTGCCGGTTTGATCGCTGCAATGGTCTTATTATCTGACAGTACGACTGCACAACAAAAAGCGCAAGCCGAACTTAATGAACAGAATGAAAAGCACAGGGATGATATTGATAGTTTAAAGAACAGGACCGGCGAACTTGTTTCAATAATTAATGATGAAACAGAAACACGGTTTGCACAAGTAAGGGCATTTAAGGAGCTGCAGCAATTGTACCCAGGCTTGTTGAGCAATTTAGATTTATACGGGTTCAAAACATTATCAGCAGAGGATAAGCAGAAAAGATTTAATAAAGCCGTTGATGAACTAGACTTTCAGCATACAAATAAAAATTTAAAAGATGCACAATCCGAACTTGCCAAATGGGAAGCATCACTTGAAAGCGCCAAAACTGCAACCGGTCCTATTGGTGATGCACTGAGATTGAATCAATGAAATATTGATAAATTCAAAGCCAAGGTACAGGAGGCAAAGGATCAACTTGATAAATTTAAAGAAGCACAATTTGAGGCGAATGCGACCCCACAGGAGCTGATTGATCATTACAACAAAATTAAAAACCAGCTTGTAGATCAACGGGCCGAGGTTGAAAAGAACATTACAAAAATGGAGGCAATGGGTTTTGCCGCCGATATTTTCAAGATCACCCTTGCAAATACAAACCTTAATTTTTTAAATGCTCAGATAGACACGATCACCAGCAAACTAAATGCATTATCAGGAAAAGGTGTTAACCCTATACGAGATAAGGCATTTTTTGAAAAGCAAAAAAAGGATGCCGAAGCCGCCGTTGCTGCACTAGATGTAAATGATAAAGATTTTGTTGCTAAGAAGAAGGTCCAAGTAGAAGAAATCCGGAAAGCGGAAAAAGAACTTGCAAAGTATGACACTGCATTAAAGAATAGTAATAAATCCACTGAGGCCGCTAATAAGTTACAGGCTGACTTCAATAAATTAATTGCAGACGGAAAGAACTTGGTTGACAGTATCGCGGAGGCCAAAAATCAAGCTAATGAAACCGGTTTGACTGATGAAGCCCTGAAACTTAAAAATATAAATGATAAGTACAACGATCTTATTTCGAGCGTGGATACTTACAATAAAAAAGTAGATGAGTTTAACCGGAAGAATCCAAATAAGCCTATACAAAAAGTTGGGCAGACACTTATAAATGATTTGGGTAATGCAAGAGACAGGGAACTTACAAACTTCAATTTAAAGATAGATGCAGACCTGTTTAAAGATAACCTGGACAAGAAACGTGCACTGTTTGAGCAATTTGAAAATGCTAAAATTGAAATTGGAGAGGATAAGGCAAGAGAACTATTTCAAAGGGAACTTGGACAATTCACAACATTTCAACAGCAGCTTGAAGAAGAAGCCAAAAGACTTGCGCCAAAGATCGCATTCGGTATAGCCAACATTGGGGATATTGAAAAGTTTAAGGCGGTCATGGCTCAGATAAAAGAATTGAACGAAAAACAGGCATCCGATGATATTGAAAGACAAAAACAAAACTTCATTGAATTATTGCAGGCAACCGTTACTTTCAACGTTGCCCAGGCTGCTATAAATAAAAAATATGATGATCTGGAAGCCCGTCTTAAAGCAGACAACACATTGCAGGGTAAAGACGAGGCTTTGAAACTACTTGGAGAAAACAGGAAGGCCGAACTTGATGCGCTTAAAGATGAAATTGCATCAAGACTACCAGCATTTCAAAAACTGTTTGGTGGAATACAGGATCTCAGTGATGCGTCAGCAAAAAAGGTAATCGATGATGCGAATAAAATACTTGATGAACTTGTAAAGACCGGAAAAATAAGTGAGGAGTTTGCCCGTCAAATAAAGGCCGCATTAAATGATGCGACTGATTCACTAGATAGCCGGTTACCAGACAGGCTGAGGGCAATATCTGGAATATTTTCACAGATATCTTCTTCTGTTCGTGAATTGAATTCTGATCTTGGCGACACAGTGGACAGAATATCCACGGCATTATCGGCGGCGGCTGATCTTCAAACTGCATTTAAAGAGTTTGGTAAGAATACACCCGAAGGAGATATTGCAGGAGTAACCAGTATAATTTCCGCAGTAACAGCAATAGTAAGCAGGATCGGTGAAGCAATTTCAAGTTTGAAAGAAGCAAAGCAACAGGTAGCCGACTTCAATACTCAACTAATAACCGGTGAACAGGATTATAACGCATTACTGAGAGATCGACAGCGCCAACAGGTTCTTTTAAATAAGACTGCACTCAAAGGATTGGAGGACCAGAAAAAGTTATTGCTAGAACAAAAGAATTTAGCAAAGGCATCATTCGATGAGATCTTTAAAAAACTGCAGGGCGAAAGTTTTATAACTAGTCAAAGTGTTAAGAACAAAAAGCCTGGTCTATTAAGTGGAGTGATCGATATTCTTTTCCCGAAGAAAGAAGTAAAAAGTGAGTTACAGGCACTTGCCGGAAAAACATTTGAAGAAATTGAAAAACTATTTAATACCGGACAGCTTACCGATAAAGCGAAACAACTTTTTGAACAGTTACAAAAGATAAAACAGGAAGGCGTTGATATTGATGCATTGCTAGAACAAAACAAGATCAATGCACAACAATTATTTACCGGTACCTCAGAACAAAGTATAGCAGATACTATACTGGATGGATTTAAACAAGGTAAAAGGGGTATTGCTGATTTCGCTGATACGTTTGAGGACCTGATGCGGGGCGCAATCTTCCAGGCATTGAAGTTTCAGGCCCTAGAAGCTCCGTTGAAAGAATTCTTTGCTCAGTTTGCTGGTAGTGCTGAATCTGATGGTGTTCTTACGGAAGATGAGATTAAGATTTTAAAGGAAAGATTTAATTCGATCATCACTGATGCCGGTGATAAGTTTAAAGAGCTCGAAAAAATAACTAACATAAATCTTTCTGGTAGTGGGTCCGACAATGCTAATGGTTTGACAGGTGCAATAAAAGGCATGACTGAACAAACGGCGCAACTACTGGCAGGACAAATGGGAGGCTTAAGATTGACTGCACTTGATCAACTGGTAGTTTCAAGAAGTCAACTTGAATCACTTAGCAGAATCCAAGTTAATACAGCACTTGCAGCCGACAGGCTTATGCTTGTGTACGATCGGTTATTTTATTATTATGAAACCCGAGGTGTAAAAATGAGATAATATGAACCCAACCGGATTATTTTATATCGATGGAATGGATCTGTGGACCGTGTTCAGCATGTTTGTTGAAGATGGGACAGATGATTTTTTAAAGTTCGCAGCCAAAAAAGAAAGTATAACCCATGATTGGAAAGACAGCCATGGACTTGACGTTGATCTTAGCCGCGTGTTTTTAAAGGACAGGGATATTGATTTAAGAATATGCTTTGTTGTTACCAGCGAAGCAGATTTTTGGTTGAAGTACAAAGCTTTTTTAGCGCAAATGATCTTACCTGGTCCCCGCAGATTGGAACCTAAATCTTTGGGTGATGAACAATTCTTTTGCCACTATAAGGAATGCGGAAACTTCACCCGCTTCACTCCTATCAAAGACACGAATCTTATAGGTATAAAATTCAATGTGACGTTTGTTGAGATCAACCCTGCAATTGATACTTCGGCTGTTTTTATTGTGGATGAGGACGGAAGATATCTAGTTACATAATAACAATTGTGAATAAATGTTGCCCAAACCTGAAATTGACGAATAATTATGCACACTATTGACATTTATAGGAATGGATCCTTTCTAGCTGCCATAAAGCCTGATGATAATAGCAACCAGGTAAAACAGGTGATGGGAGAAAACAAGTTGAACATTACTTTTGAAAGCAGCAGTTATATTGATTTTAAAATAAATGATTACTGCACTGTTTACGGTGAACGGTATAACCTGAATCATATCCCACCAACAACAAAAGGAAGCATTTACGATTTTAAATACACCCTTGTTTTTGATGGCGAAATATATGAGATGGCAAAAGTTCAGTTTCTCTTTCTGAACAATCTTAATAATCTGCTAGAGTCTGAATTTCCGTTGATGGCTAATGCAGATAGATTTTTACAATTAATAGTGGACCACATGAACCGTGTGCAAAGCGGTTGGATAAAGGGTGAAGCGGTTGCTTCAGAAGCAAAGAATTTAATTTTTTCAAAGGACAATTGCCAAACTGCACTTGCAAGATGTGCCGAAGAATTCAACACAGAATTTTGGGTAAAAGATAAAACGATTCACCTTGTAAAAAAGGTTAACGATACAGGATTCACTTTTGAAGTTGGTAAAAATAAAGGCCTGTATGAAGTAACAAGATCAACGCTGAATGATAGTAATGTAATTACCAGACTATATGCATACGGAGCAGAAAAAAACTTGCCACCAGATTACTTTGCCCGAAGATTGTGTTTACCTGGGGGTTACAATTCGTGTTCCCCCTCATCGATAACAGTAGAATATTTTAACCTTGTAGCAGGCGAACAAGAATTATACTTTCATTGGACTCCACCAGGGGCGGCAGGAATTATAAGTCTTACACTGCAGTACAGAATTGCTGGCAGTAGTGACCCGTGGGTTGATTATTTCGACGTTCCAATACTGCCCCCTACCAATATAGCACTAGACGTATTGACGAACTATGAATTCAGGTTCCGGACAAATGGAGGTTCATGTAATGGTGCAGTTACAGACGCCTTCGCGGTTATGGGCGCTTCTATTGTAGATCCTTTGTTTGTGCTCAGTCCCCTTCCCTACCTTGAAAAGAATGTTTCTGTTTATGGTACTATTGAGCATACAGAAATTTTTGATGATATCTACCCCCACAGGACCGGAACTGTTAGCAGCGTAAACATTTCAGACTTCTATAAATTCTTTGATACTTCAATTGATTTTAATATCAATGATCACTTATTGCCTGGACTAGAAGCAAAGGTTGCTTTTACTACAGGCCAACTTGCCGGATATGAATTTAAGATCTCAGCCTTTGATAACGGAACAAAAGAAATTACCATTCTCAAAAATGCAGATGAAAAGATACTGGACATACCTAGTGCAGCATTAAAACCGGCTATTGGTGATGAATATGTATTGGTAGATATCCGCATGCCGCAGAAATACGTTACTGATGCAGAACTAGAATTAAAAAACAGGGCACTTGCAAGACTTGATCAACTAAGCCAGCCGCAGTTATCCTACCAGATACAAATCGATCCTGTATTTCTTGATCAGCATGGTTACACTATTAAAATAGCTGACCTTGTTTGGCTGGTGGATGATCAGTTTGGTATTTCAAGAAAAATACGGGTTGTCAGCACGACAAGAGAAATAATTGAGGAGAATAAATACCGTGTTGAACTTTCGGACGTGGTGACGGCAAGCGCAATTAGCCTAATTGTAAATGCTCAGTCCGATAATGAAAGGGACGTTGCCAGTGTGATCAGGCAGTTAAACAACAATAGCATCCTAAATAATAATGTTATCGGTGACTTAATCCTTAAAACAGTAAAGGAGTTTGCAGACAACTCAGCCGCAATAGCTGGCGGCATGGAAGTCGGAAAGGTTTACCGAACTGGCGATTTTCTTAAAGTCGTTCATGCATAACTGGGAAATCTGAATTTCAATTTCCCACTTTATCCAATAACAAAGCAATGGGCTTGGTACTATTGTAATCAATTATCTCAAATGAATGCCTCTTGTTCCTACTGTAAGAATCCCAGAGCTGCCAGCGCAGGTTTCAGACTTAACTACTGCTGATCTTGTTGCGGGTTGGGATGCCGCAACAAACAAAACACGAAAATTTTCACTTAACCAAATACGATCGCTGATTCTAACAGGTGGACCGACTGCACTTGTTCCCGTAGTTGTTTCAGGTGGCAATATTTACGGTAAGGTTGAAGCCGCTGATGATGGAAGTGATACCGTACCAAGGCCAGATTTAGCCGGTAAAACATTTGACCTGACTTTAGATGGAATTCCTAAGATACCACAAACAGACCCGCCAAATGCACTTGCAGAATTTGAAGTGTTGGCCGGTGGAGGATTTAAACTGCTTGATGATGTAGTACATGAAGGCCAGGTTTATAAACTAGAGATTCATGATTCAGTTTCCGGTGGAAGTGGTGGCGTAACAGGTGCCGCATCATTATTCTCAGGTAGAAAAGAAGTCAATTCAAATATTTTACTTGACATAGTAACAGGAGGCGATGACTTAAATAAACTGGTTCAGTTCAGAAGTGGTGCAACACAGGTGACATTGACCCTGCCAAGTGTTTTAGATGTTCCGGCAAACCTTCCAATATGTATTGAATCGATGATCGGTAACAGTGTTGAGAATAGAGTAACGACAACAGGCGGGCAGTTCTTTTATTTTAATAATACTTCCAAGACTTCAATTTATCTCAGACCAGGTGAAGTTGTTTGGTTGTTCCGGTATTCAGACGGCTTTTATGTGATCAATGATTTTGGAGATAATTATAAAAAGTTGTGCAAGCCGCAAGCGGTTTTTGCTGCTGATGCAGACCAGAACGAAGTTGTTTTAAAAGGGCAAGAAGTATTAAGGGCAGACTATCCAAGGCTTTGGGAGAAAGTGCAAACGCTTAGCGCCTCACTGGTAAGTGATGCAGTATGGAACCTTGCCAGTGCAACCGTTGCAGGCAGGACCGTTACAAGGCCGAACCGTGGTAAATGGAGTACAGGGGACGGATCTACAACGTTTCGTTTTCCTGACTTTATGGGCATGAGTTTAAGGTCCGTGGTTGCAGAAACAGGAAGCGATATAGAAAGGTATTCAAATGATCGTGGTAATTATCAGCGACACGAATATGAATCACATAATCATGAAGTAAGCACAACTGGTAATCAGGCAACGGTAGATCCTGCAAGGGCCCTGCAAAGAAGTGCAACAAATGGAGATGCATATTCTGATGGTGTGGGTTCACAGGATTATATAAATGTTTCAGGAGGGGCAGAAACTAGAATGGATAATATCGGTATTCTTTGGGTAACAAATGTATAAATCATGAAAAAGATTTTATTCTTATTATCATTATTGATCGTTGGCTTTGTCGCTGATGCACAAAAAGATATTTCAAACTATACCTGGTACAGGTGGTTCGGAAGGCACAAGTTTGATTCAACTATTCGTGTGCCACTTGACACTTTTGCAAGCTCACCGGCAGGATCATTAGCATTTAAAGGGAATAAGTTTTGGGTGAAAGACACTAATCTTGTTTGGAACGAGGTAACATTTGGCGGTTCTCTTTCAGGATATGTACCAACATCAAGAACTATCACAATAAACGGGACCACCTATGATCTATCTGCTAATAGAACTTGGACACTAGGAATATCATCATTAACTGGACTTTCAGACTCTTTGCTTAATAAAGCAAATATTAACGGGTCCAATGCTTATGGAACATGGCCAATAGGTATAAGCGGAAATTCTGCTACTGTAACTAACGGGGTATATGTCGGCGACACCGCATCTAAGTGGGTTGGCAGTGTTTACCGAAGATCAGACAGTGTATTTTATAAAAAAGGATCAACAGAATATTTCGGATATAAAGACAGTACAGGCGGCGGCACTCCATCACTTATGAAGAACGTAACACTTGAATTCCCTTCTGCAACAGAAAATTTCGGATTCGCTTGGAAAACGCCAGTAGCAATAACAGTAACAAGTGTTGATGCGGTACTGCTTGGAAGCTCTTCTCCAAGTGTGACATTCCAAATTGCTTTTGATAGTGACCGAAGTGCAGCCGGAACAAATGTTTACACCAGTGGACGAACAGTAACAAGCACAACAACGGGAACAAACTATGCTTCCAGTTTTAATGATGTAACGATACCCGCAGGAAGTTGGATATGGATAACTACGTCAGCACAAAGCGGGACGGTAAATGCTATGGAATTAATGATAAATTATACAGAGGACTAATGAAAAAGATACTATTTATATTCTTATTGTTTCCGATTTTTAGTTATGGGCAGATTGTTGTTAGTGCAACCCCACAAGGAAGTTATTCTTATTCAACTTCTGCAATAGGGGCTGTAAATTCTCAAACCTATACAGCAGGCATGTTGTATATATGTATTCACATGAGAGTTGATGCTACAACTCCGGCTGATTTTTCTTTAACAGGTACTTCATCTACATGGACAGAAATCGCAAACGTTACAGGAATCACAACCGGAACAGATTTAGCCAGATTAAAAGTTTGGCGGTATGCTCCTTCAAGTAGTGTAACAGAGGCTCTTTCTTTTTCAGGGGCCGCTTTACAAGATGGATCCATTGTGGTTATTTGGGAAATATCAGGAGTTGTAACAACCGGAACAAACGGAGCAGACGGGATCGTTCAGATAGTAACGGATGCACAAGATGCAAATGCTAATCCTACGATCACAATGGCTGCTTTAAATGGAAATAGAAATACAGTTTTAGCTTTTTTCGGTAATGATGCAAACCCTTTCGGAGCAACCCCCGAAACAAACTGGACTGAGTTAGACGAAAGTGGTTTTAGTACACCAACAACAGGCGGTGTTTTTATAAGTAGAGATAATACCTCAGATAATACTCCATCTGTAACAGCCGCATCAAGTAATTGGTTAGGTGTTGCGATTGAATTAAATGAAGCCGTGCATTGCTCTGGTGCGCCAATGACTATAACCACACCAGCTACTGGTTTTTTAACAGATGGCATTGGTTCTATGAACTTAATAACTTTTACAGCCGGTAAATTGTATGTAGTGTATGCTGGCACATCTAATGATGCTGGTACGGTTGCAACAGTGGCCCTTACTGGTACTGGGCAAACATGGGATGAAATTACTTCGGCTGGTGGCGTTGTTAATGGTGGTAACAGAAAAAGAGTTCAGGCTTTTAGATATGCGCCCACTTCATCATCCAGCGGTAATACAATAAATTTTACTTATACAGGAACACAAGATGGTGGTTGGGCGGTATTGTGTGAAATAAGCGGTGCAGATATTTCAGGAACAAATGGAGCAAATGCAATAGTTCATAATGTGTTAGGTTCTGCTAATGGTGCAAATCCAACACTGACACTTCCAAGTGCAATTCTTAATAGAGGTACAGTGATATTCGGGCTTGCTAATGGAACGAATCCATTTACTGGTTCACCAGAATCTGGCTTTACAGAACTTGTTGATAATGGATATGGAACACCAAATACTGGTGGCTATATAATGTATGATGCAAATACGGCTGATAATACACCAACGGTTACAATGTCGTCGGATAATTGGGCTGGTATCGCAATAGAGATCAGGGCAAGATGTAGAAGAACTAATACAAATTAAAATTAATAATGAAAGATAATGGGAAAGTACAAAGTATATAACGGCCCGATGCCAACAACGTCGGCTTTTGCTCCTGTTACTACGGGTACGTCTTTAAAAACGATGCTTCAAATTAAGCTTGGAGGATCTACAAACCAAATAGGCAAAATAAAAGCCTGGGGCATTTCTTTCGACGGTAATGCTGCCGCCACTCCTATTAAATGTGAGTTGCTAGCCACAGGCACAGTAAAGGCGACCATTACAGAGTTTGTAGCGGCGGATGTAATAAACATGAGTGATGCCAATGCCGGTGCTGTTACAGATGATTTTCCATTAGCGTTTACGGCGGCTGGCGATGAATCAGGATATACAGCAACTGCCGAAGGATCGATCACAGCAACAAGGCCGTTCGATATTCAGAATGTAGCACCAACGAATCAGTATATTTTTCAATGGCCGTTAGGTGAAGAACCAGAGTTCAGGGCCGATGAATATGTAAGAATCAGGGTTCATGCTGGTGCCGCTGTTAACTGTACTTGTTGGATAGAGTTTGAAATATAAAATTAATTATGGCTACTCCTGTTTTTTGTTGTGGGTTTGAGTGCGGTGTCGCTAATGCGCATTGGGCACTAACCGGAAACACTTCGTTTAGTACTTCAACTGTAAGGTCGGGGGCAAGAAGTGCAAGAATTGCCCCAACAGCAAGCACTACGGGGCAAATAACAAGAGTTATTTCGACAAACAAAATAGTTTTAAGAGCGTATTTAAGGTTTGCGGTATTGCCGGATCAAACACATATAATAATAGGGGCGACCGATGGCAGCGACAACGCAGGGGTTGTGTTCAATGTTTCAGACTCTAAACTATACGCCGGTTCTTCGTCTGGTTTAAAAGGAGCAACTGGAATTAGTATAACGACCGGAGTATGGTACAGAATTGATATTTATTTGGACGTAAGCGCAAATCCGTGGGTTAATAAAGTAAAAGTTGACGGGGTTGATTGTGGTGACTATAATAGGGCAACGGCTGCAACTACACTTACATCTATACTTTTGGGTTACGCCACAGCGGCTAACGCAAGAACATTCGATGCTTTTTTTGATGATATTATTGTTTCAGAAACTCTTGCGGATTACCCAATAGGTGCAGGACATGTAAATCATTTTGTTCCTACGGCAGACGGAACGCATAACGTAATTGGGGCAAGTGATTTTGAAAGATCAGGAACCGGAACAGATATTACTAACGCAACAACAACAGCGTATCAATTAATAGATGATGTGCCTTTAAAATCAGGAGTTGTTTCAGAATATATAAATCTTATTGCGCCACCAAACGCTACGGATTATGTAGAAGTCGTTTTCGGACCAGCACCGGGGATTAGTACGCCAACAGCAGCCCCAAGAGCCGTTGAAGCATTGGTTGCTTATGCTTCTACAAGTGCGGGAACTAATAATTTACGATTAGCATTAAATGATAACGGAACAACGAATGATGTTCTAAATACAACAACAGGGCCGGGAACAACGGCTACTTATGCAAGAAAGTTTTATGCAGCAGGGCCAGCCGGGGCGTGGGTAATTGGCGGTGGCGGCAATGGCGACTTCACAGATTTAAGAATGAGGTGCTTCACAAGTGATGCGGCCCCCGATCCGTGGTGGGCGAGCGCAATGATCGAGGCAGAGTTTCAGGAAATAGCAGTTATACCAAATAAAATAGTACAGGTTAATCAAGCAATTAAAAGAGCAAGTTATTATTAATGAGACTAGGCAGATCATACCCGATTAAGGCACTCATCAGGAAGTTTAATGTTTATATACAGCCTGACTTGAATGCTATGTCAGCTTTGGTTGCATCTGCATGCTCGGCTATCGCTTTATTAATTGCCAACGGTGCATTGGTTGCTGTTATTGCCGGATGCTCTCAGCATACATCGACCTTAACCGCAACAGCGGAATTAACAGGAACGAGCCATGGCACATCAAGTCCAATTGCAACAGCGCAGCTTGTTGGATCATTGACCGCGGTTGATAGCGGCTCATCTTCTACAACAGAAGTATTAACAGCAACAGGAACGCTTAATGCAAAAGCTGATGGATCTGCTTCGCCCGTTTCACAACTTACAGCAACAGGGCAACTTAATGGAACTGTAAGTGGAAGTGAAAAAGATGTTTCCAATATTTCAGCATTAATATCTGGTAATACGTTTGGAGAAGCATATCAAACCGGCGATATAAGAGCAGGAATAACCGGTAATGGCAGCGGAAATACGGGTATTACTTCAACAATACTTGCTGGCATATTTGGTAAGTCTGATGGCAGTGAATTTGGTTCGGCTGCATTAACAGCACAGGGGCAATTATTAGCCAAGGCAGACGGAAGTAGTTACGCTATTGGGACTATAATAGGAATATCTTCTATTCAAGGTTCGGCCAATGGTAGTTCGTTGATCGTTTCACAATTAACTGCACAAGCAGCATTATCAGGAAAGGCCGATGGAAGTGTAAATATTATTTCTACACTAATAGCAAATGCCGCCTTAAATGGTATAGTAAATGGGTCCAATTCTACTGTATCAAATATCATAGCAGGCATTTCAGGTAAGGCCGATGGATCATTTCAAAGTGCGGCAACGATACTTATTGATGAGACACAGTATGCAAAAGGCTTTGGATCTTCTTACCAAACCGGAAACATATCAGCATACGGGCAACTCATTGCAAACGCAAACGGAAATTCAAGGTCACAGGGAATTTTATCAAGCGAAATAGCATTATCTGGAAAGTCAAGTGGAACAAGCGGTGCAATAGGTAGCCTGGTTGCAACTTATTCGATAAACGGTAATGTAACGGGTCATTCAAGTGTTCAAGGTTTGTTGGAGTTACTGGCATATTTACAAGCTACGGTCCATGGCTATTCATCTGCGATCGGGCTTACATCAATTGAAACGGCAACAGGAGAATTAATAGGTATTGCTGATGGTCATTCATACGGGTCGGCAATATTAGTTTCTTCAGACACTATTGATATTTCAGGAAATGTATATGGCTATTCAATAACAATCGGTGATGGTGTAAGAATAAGATATAAACCTATCAGGATAAAGAGTAAAATATCAAACGAGACCAGGTTACAGTCTGGAATTTCAAACTCAGTTACACTTAGTTCACCGATATCAGAATCGACATTGCTTGAATCAAATATTTCAGACGAGATCAGGTTGAAATCAAGAATAAAAACAGGAAAACTTAAATCAATAATATAAAACAATTAAAATTTTATAACAATGAGTAAATCTAATGCATGGGAAAACGGATTGTTGTTATTGCTGTTCAACAATACAGACTTCGCCAATGTTGGTGATGCTTCGGGCCTTCAAAATTCAGCAACAGCCGGTTCATTATATGTTTCACTTCATACTGCAGACCCTGGCGAAGCAGGATCACAGAACACAAGTGAAGCGGCATACACCAACTATGCCCGTGTAGCAGTGGCTAGGAGTGGTGCAGGATGGACCGTAACAGCAAACTCAGTAGCTAATGCCGCTGCAATTGCTTTTGCACAATGCGGAGCTTCGGGAGCAACTATTACACATTGGGGATTAGGTACTGATGCTGCCGGTGCTGGTACACTGCTTTACAGCAATACACTTGGAGCATCAAATCAGGGTCCTTTCACTGCAAAGACTGATGATACTATAACAATACCAGGCCATTCACTTTCGGTTGATGATAGAGTTGCTTTTTATGCAGCGTTCGGAAGTTCGTTGCCCACAGGTATTACAGAGGGCACACAGTATTGGGTGAAAACTGTTTCCGGTGCTGACATTACAATTTCAACAACACAAGGAGGCGGCACATTAGATATCACTGCAATTGGTGATGGTGTTGCTTACAAGGCTGCAACATTAGCAGTGAGCAACGGTATTACACCACAGTTTGCAATTGGAGCATTAACAATAACCGAAGATTAATATGTCAAGTGCATTTGTAAGTCCTGAAACGCTGAAGCCTATCATTCTGGAAACAGAAAATGATAATGTGCCGTCTGCATCTGTTAGAAGGATTTTATATACAAAACCGGACGGAATTACAAAAGGATTTTGGGAAGCAACTGCAGACGGTAATGATCTGGTTTACCTGCCACAGACCGGCGACATTGATCAGTATGGAGATTGGACCTTTCAATCTTATATACTTGTGGGAGGCAAACCAGGATTCGGTGATGTGGTTACACAAAGGTTTGAACGGACATTATTGTAAAGATTTTTTAAGTATTAAAATTCAATATCATGAAAAAAATTTTATTAGCACTTGCGATGATTACAGCATTTATCGCTTGTAACGATCCTAAAGATCCTCCGGATGAAAATTTTCTTAAAGCTATTATAGCAGAGCAATCCAAAAAAGATTCACTAGACAAGCTTTATTCTTTTACGCCAAACAATAAACAATGAAAAACCTTTTATTTTTTTTACTGATCTCAGGCGCCTGCTTTGGGCAAGGTCCTAAAAACTCAGGCATTGACAGCGCAACCCTTAGTAATAATATTCTACTTAACTGGAATAAGGGTGTACCAACAGCAAGAGGAAGTGTGATCGGTGGCGGTGAAGGTTTTTGGAATTACAATGCTACCTATGAAACGCTTTGGTCGGTTGGTGCAAAAGACAGTTCTAATGAAACTGGCAGGTGGAATTTTGTTGCTATGCCTTTAGCTGGAAGAAATCTAACGAATCAGTCAGCATATAACATTTATATCGGGCCGGGTGCTGGTCAACTTTCAAAGTATTCAAAAAATCAAATATTGCTTGGATGGGAAGCGGGAAAAAACAGTAACGGCAATGATAACGTTGCTATTTCTGAAGATGCAATGTATAGCCTAACAACCGGAATTGGTAACAATGTAGTTGGTAGAGGGGCAATGTTTACTCTTCCAAGAGGCAGTCATAACAATGTTTTTGGATATAACGCTTTGCAAGCAATGATCAAGGGTGATGAAAACTTTGCAGGCGGCAGTTATGCAATGGCGTTTAATCTTGCCGGATACGGAAACGTTGCTATCGGTACTTATGCAATGGAGAATAACGACCATTATCAATTTCCAAATTTGGTTGTAAGAAATTCAGTTGCTATTGGGTACATGGCAGGGTTCAATTCACTTGGCAGTTTCAATATAAATATCGGGTCGAATACTGAAACGGTTGGAGATAATAAAATCAATATCGGGAATACGATCTACGGCGATAGAGTTACCGGCGATGTGTCTGCAAAGTCGTTTACGATTTCAGGGCGGCAAGTAACTTTTGATGATAATTACATGTATGTAAAAACTTTGGCGGGAGTGGTAAAGAAAGTTGCCTTGCAGGAAATATCTGCAACAAGAGCTACCCAACAAGATCAGGTTTATATGTTGTACGAAATGAATGGAAGCCCGGTGAGAATGTTAATCGCAAAACCCATTCGATCGAACAACTAAAAAAAAATTAAATGGATTCAATGGCAATGACACCACAGCAATACTCAGAGTTTCAACGAATGAAAAAAGACGTTGAGGAACTAAGGGAAATGAGAAGGGAGGTTGCAGAACTAAAGGGTAATTGGGAAGAGCTCAACACAAAAATTGACAAAATTCTTTCCCTGGTAAAGGGAATTGCTATTGGCGTTGCAATTGGAGCTGTAATATTTGGATTGTTGTCTGTAAAAGATTTTATAAGCCTTGTAAAATGACAATTAATAAAAAACCCATAGCCGTTGCAGTTGCCCTGATCATTGCAGGGTTTTCAATTCAGATAACAACCGAGGCAAAAAGTGTTGGAGATATTACAGGCGGCTGCATGATTTTTATTGGGCTTATAATGTTTTCAATTTCACTGCATGATATTTTAAAGAAACGACCAGATTCATCAACTAAAAATTCAACTAATGAAATTCATTGAAGCTTTATCAAAGAACGCTAGAACACTGATTGCATTATCAGTGATCTATTTATCATTCGGTTTTCTCTTTCTGGTAACCAGAAGGGAGATACCACAAAACAACCGCGACCTGGTAATGCTTGCAGCGGGTATTGTTTTAGGCGTGGTAACTACAGTAGCGGCTTATTATTTTGGCTCGTCCAAGGATAAAAGTGATTCTGAAAAGGCCGAAATACAAACCAAGATCATTGAAGCCGAAAAGAAAGGATAATGCCACAGCCACTAAAAACACAAACAACCACTGTTACCACTACCAAGTGGTATAGTGCTTTATTAACTCCACAGCTAGTTATTTTACTTCTTACCGGCATTGTCGCTGGCACAGCTTTTTGGATTAATACTGAAGATAACTGGAAGGAAACGGCAACCAAGGCTGATGCAGAAGATTTAAACATATTACAGGAACGGGTACAGAATCTTGAAGAAAAAGTTACCAGACAATATACAATCCAGCGTGAAGAAAACGAAAAGACAGACCGAAAAGTAGAGAGTGCCCTTTACTGGCAACATGCCTGGGACGGATATTGGAAAGGCTTAAAAGAAACAAAATGATACCTATGAACCCGACAAATAAAAAGATGTGGATTATAGGCGGCATACTTGCGTTTGCCGCCATTATAATTGCAATCACATTTTTATCAAAGCCCAAACAGGGTATTGATTATAAGGAATTGATAAAAGCAAAGGACGAAACTATTCAGGCAGTGATCAGAGAAAGGGACACATACCGCCAATGGAAGGACGATGCGATAAATGAATTAAAGGCAAAAGATTCTGTTTTACAATTAAAGGTGAAAACCAATACGATCAGATATGAAAAAATTCCTGTTACTGTTAGCAATCTTAGCGACGATGAGCTCAGAAGCGCAGTGGAGAACTACAGATAGTACGACTGTTTCAAATGTCGCTTTGAGAAGAATATTAACCGCTGCTGAACAAAAAAAGGTATTGGATGAGCAGGTTCTTTTACTGAATCAAAGAATTGCTGGTTATGAATTGATGGTTCAGCAATACAAAGACAAAGACACGGCAACGGTTGGGGCTTACGAAAGGGAGATTGCTTTAATGAAGGACCAGCGAAAGATCTTTGAAACGGCTATCAGTGACAAAGAAAAACAGATCAGAAAACTGAAGCGAAAAATATTCTTTAGAACTGCAGGCGGGTTATTACTTACCGGAACAATTGCGTATTTATATTTTACAAAATAAATTTTCAATCATTAAAAACTTAAATCATGACAAACAAGGCTTGGCCCGAAACAACAAAATTTGAATTTTGGGCTCCAAAGATTTTTGGGGCACTTCTTATTCTGGTATTTCTCATTATGGGACTTGGTAAACGTCCAAAAGGATCGGAACTATTATGGGATAAGCTGCACCCGTTCGGCTTCTTTGATTTTATTGGGGTGGCAGGCTTCATCTTTGGAATTCTTGTGCTTTCCGGATGGTTTAAGCCGCTATACAACCCGGCGAATTCGTCAAAGTGGAATTTGATTGCCTTCGTTGCACTTGGCTTGTCCATTATATTTTTCTGGTTCCTGTGACCTACAAAATAAAAAAAGGAAAGCACCGGGCCTGGCCTTTTTCATTCGGTTTGTTTTACGACAAACAACGGATGGAAAAGGTTGTTGAATTTGATATCACTGCCAAGTATGATCTAAGGTCAACCGATAACAATGATATCAATAAGCTTTTCGGTTGGGGTTATCTGAACGGGCTGCATCATACAGATAGTGTACGGTTCGGATGGCATTGGGATTCTCCACTAGGGAAAGTGGCACTGTTTGCTTATTGCTATGTTGACGGGAAAAGATTTATGATACCAATTTGCAGAGTGAGCCCTAACTACAAGTATTTATTGCAGATAGATAAGATAGGTAAGAAGTATTTGCTTTCTGTTTTGGATGCTGGCATGAGATACAGAAACTACGGTTCCGTTGAAGTCACCTTTACCCACAATAAAAAAATAAGTTACAGGCTTGGTTGCTTTTTTGGCGGCAACAATCCGGCCCCACATGATATCACAATCAAAATTCAAAACAAATGACACAAACAACACTTGCAAAAGTAAAAGATCAGGGAAAGTTTAAGCTTTCCAAAAGAAGCCAGGTTGTTTATACAAAACAAACAAAGTGGCGCCGGTCAGGTGGATTAATGGCGATCGTATTCACGTCTGATAGTAGCGGCCTGACATTTAAAAGAGTTGGAAGGATGAAAGTTTGGCTGGTTGATTACATGGTAAATAAATCTAACGGCAGCACGGTTGCCATAAAACCAAAAAAACAAAAGAAATGATGACCGATCAGCAAATAATTTCCAAGTACGGTCAACCTGGAGATTTAAAAAACATTGTAACGATTAATTTACCGTTTCCTCTTAGATATGTAGTGTCTGCTACAAAATTTGTTGTAGTAAAAAAAATGCAGTGCCATAAATTAATTGCAAACGATTTAATATCCGTTTACAAAGAGATACTGGCATTTTATGGCATTGATAAAATTGTTAGCCTTGGTATTGATAAGTATGGGGGCTGTTTGAATGTTCGGTTAATGAGAGGCAGCAAAAATAGATGGAGCCGGCACTCTTGGGGCATTGCCGTTGATCATGACCCGCTGCGAAACTTATTGCATGAGACAAAAAAGACGGCAAGATTTGCCAGACCAGAATATAAGCCAATGATTGAAATTTGGTATAAGTACGGTTTTTTTAATCTTGGTGTTGAAAAAGATTATGACTGGATGCACTTTGAAAAAAACACATAAACTTTCTTTTTCGCATGGCAAGCAATCGTGATTCATGCCCTGACTATTCTTAGTCGGGGCTTTTTTTATTTTGGTATTTAAAAAACAGTTTTGTAAATTGCTTTTAGTTCATTGAGAGAATGGTTAACGAAGGTTCGATTCCTTCCTCTTTAGCAAAAACCCCCCAATTAAAGAAAGTCGTAATAATCAATGTGTTACGGATAGCGTTTCCGGCGAATCTGGATAGCAATTTTAACAGACGTGTTTTAAAAGCGAAGGATTTTGCAGACGTGCAAATGATTTGCAATAGCTACGAAAAATGGATGAGTACTCAGCCAGTTCAATTAGAGCTGGCTTTTTTATTATCTTTGTAATGAAAAAATGAACTGGGTACCGTTTATTAATCCTCACAAAGGTTTCTGCGTGGTTCGATTCCACGCTTTTTATTTTCTTTGTCGTCTGCCCCCGCCTCTTACAATACCGGCATTTGATTCTTTACAAGATCCTTCATTACTTCCAAATGTTCCTGAACATAAACAGTAGTTTGCTTTTCTTCTGAATGTCCCATTTGCATTTGTGGTAACTGCAATAATTTATCAGAATTGTTCAGGACTTGAAGCTTTACCATGTGATTACCAGACAACTTTTTTAAACTATATTGGTTAACGTCAATTCCTAGCCCTGTTTCTTTGTCCTTTACAATTTTCTTCCATAAACGGTTTGTGCTGCTTGGATGCATTGCATTTGGACCAGGCAGAAACGATCGATATTTATTGAAGGTTGAAAAAATATAAAACTCAGGATTGTAGTTTTGAAGATTCATTTGCATTATCAGGTCCATTACCCAAACAGGTATGATAACTTCGCGGTCTGCTTTTGTTTTCAGGTTTTCTTCTGAGGCGCTGTAAGGAATTCTAAAAACGTGCTCCTTCTTATGAAGGTGTTTTATTTTCAGCCTTGTAATTTCTTTGGGCCGAAGTGTGCAACCATACAGGACAGCCAAAAACCTGTAATATTCAAAATGATCTTTAATGATTCGCTGCATGATGATCGTTTGCTCATCCTTTGTTGGTGGCCGGTGTGCAAGTCTTTTAATGGCTTGTTTTGTCTTTACATGATGAACCAGGTTAATTTCTACAACCTCCCATTGAATGAGCTCAGTTATTAGACTGCTCAAATATTCACGGTATTTATTAAAACCGCTATTAGACAGCTTGCGAAGCTCTTTAACCGTTTCAAGTAAAACACGGTAATGCGGCAATCTGAATTCAGTTATCTTCTTGTTGTGAAGCTCTACATATTCTGCAGCCTGTTTCAGGTACTTGATCACCCCTTCAAAACATTGGGCGGTCCGTTTGGTCCAATCCGTTTTCTTTTTATTGAACGCAAAGTTCAATGCATCATTAAAAGTCAGGTCCTTTATTTTTTTCAACTCAACATCAAATTCGTCCGGCTCTTTATCGATGCGGTAAGTATCATTGAGAGGATTCCAGCCCTGCACTTGTAGTTTAAAAACGACAGCCTGCCTGAGTGCTTTTAATTCCAGGTAATGATCTTCTTTGGAGCAAATGGCAGGAAGGGCCGGCTTGCGGCGAATCGGGTTTGACCATTTTTGGTTTTCTGAATCATAGAAACGAAACCATACATAGCAGTGATGCCCGACATTTTTAGCGGTAGTGTTTTTGGGTGAAATTTTGGGTTCACTCCATCCCGATAATTGTTTGAGTGGCATAATACACGGTAATTTTTTGTGCTTTTATTTGTGCTTTTTAAACTACCGGTGTCTTGCGATATGCCTAACAATCAATAAGAACTGTTTTTATTCGTTGCGAAGGGGAGGCTCTACCGTTTCATTATACGACATAAACCTACCCTGATAATCAGAACATTATTCTTTACACCGATAATAAAAAGAACTTCGATTGAACGTTTTGTGCTTTCATGTGTGCCTTATGCAGAATACAGATTTTTTGCACTTTCAGTTGCTAACCAATCTTTAACATGGTTGTGTTCGACCACTCCAACCTTAAATAAAAACTCTAGGCAGTCACTCATTACCTCTCCGCATGTGTGATAAGCTTCTAGTTCGTGATCTGATTTAACACTATCAAGTATCAATATATAATGCGACAACTTCAATTCTATAATGTCCCTGTTTTGAATTCCTATTTCCCTGCATGCGGTCCTGATCAAATTCACATTACCCAAAAACTTTTCTCTTGCATCGGTTTGCCAGAATTCCGACAACTCATAATAGGCAAAGTGAAATGCAGTTTCGGTAATCATTTGTTTCTGTTCTTTTCCAATTGTTCCTGAAGTTTGCTCTCTAATTCTCTTACTTCTGCCATTGTAAAACAGGTTGCCTGACCAAGCCATAATCATTTTCCAAATAGTTTATCAACCTGTGGTTCCAATAAATAAAGAGATCCACCCGTTGCACTAAAACAGGCAGAAGTGCCCTGAAATGGCTTTGCTCTGGCTATACTTACTTCACTTTCTCCTAGCTTTAAAAACACTGTGTAATTTTTGTTTTTCTTATTCTCGGGTAAAAAGACAGACTTCATGATTTTGTAAAACTTAAATAGTGTGCTATCCTGGCCGTTGAAACTTACTGATACTATATCGTAATTACCATTTTTAAAAGCAAGTGTATATATCGTATCGGGCTCTTTAATGTTGTACGTTATTTCAGCAATTATCCCGTCAATAGTTTTAACCTGACCAATTTTTTTTACTTCTTCAAAAGTTCTTACTTCTATTTGAGCATTTGAGATATTTGAAAAGGCAATAATGAACAAAATAAAAAAACATTTCTTCATAAAAACGGCTATTTTATTAACGGTTTATAATAACTGAATTCACGTTCCTTTTTATTACTCCCGTTACTACAAACAAATTGATGATCTCTTTTTTGCTCAGATCAAACGGTGGGTAAGCCAGTTTTCCATCTCTGGCGCCGCCTTCAAATTTCATGATGTTGTCAGAGTAACAGGTAAGCTTATCAGATTCGGGTTTGTCATCAGGATAGAACAGCCTTTTCAATATTCTTCTGGTTCTTGTTTCTATTACATATACTTCACCAGGTTCAATCAATAAACTATCACACTTTGCAAGGCCCACAACACAACCGGGAGGGTAATTAGGAAGCATGCTGTTTCCATATATTCTGATTGCAGCCTGACTATCGTGTAAAAGATCGCCTACGTCAATTGTGCCAGCCGGTGCATGTATGGGTGTCATTTCTGTTTCACTCATTCCTCCCTGTGCTTCTGCATCATAAAATGGTATTCGTTTATGTTTATTATTTTTTAAATCAAATCTTACCTTCTGGTAACTTGGGGTGTCTGGTTCCGAGATGGTGTCACGTGGAACTTCTTCCCTTTTAAACTTCCCAAAGAATTTTGACAATGTTTTTTCATCTTCTGACTTAGGACTGCCCTTTCCTTGCTCCCATTTTGCAATCCTGTCCCTAGGAATACCCGTTTTACTTGATAGTTCCTCCTGAGTCAACCCCGCCCCCTCTCTTAACTCTTTGACATTCATATCTTAAAAAAATGTGAATAACTTCCTGTAAAAAATTCCCATTGAAATTTGGTACTTGGGAATAAATTCCCATAGATTTGTGAACTGTTTCAAAATTAAGACAAATTCCCAACAATGAGATTATCAAAGATAGCGATACTGGCTTTAAAGGGTTTTTCTAAGGATGCCAAGGCAAGAATTGCTGATGCAATAGGTAGCTCAACAAAGTCGCTTTACAGGCATATAAATGAAAACCAGGATAACGGAGATCTTACTAAAATGAAGGCTCTACAAGTTATCAGTGAGGAAACAGGATTAGATCAAACGCAGATACTGGAGG
>Ga0193740_1000122_pt1 | contig 22314 bp, 14 predicted proteins | sample L2s1metaG_FD_145072 | JGI IMG/M metagenome (GOLD analysis project Ga0193740, IMG submission 145072) | Soil microbial communities from a riparian zone of the East river system, Colorado, United States - L2s1 | ecosystem: Environmental > Terrestrial > Soil > Riparian zone | place: USA: East River... | reverse complement strand
AACCAGGGCAACTTTTGGCGACAGTTTAAAAAAGCTGCCCCGATTCAGATCAAAGTTGATATGATGCAGATGCGCCGGCAGACTCACCTGGCCGGGGCGCAGGTCTGTTTTGGTAATAGTAACTTTCTTATAAAGTGTTTGTGTGTCCATTTGTAAATTGTTTGGGTGTGTTATGAAACTTTTTAGGAGTTGAGATCTTCAGATCTTCTAACCCGGATCTTTTATGGAATGCAGGCAGGTGATGAAACTTTTCAAGGTGACTAATCGAAGCAAAGATCTGTCTCTTCACCAACGGTGTTTTGATCTTATTTATTAATCCTTCCAGGACAGGAATTGCTTTTACCGATCTACTTGTTCCAAGAGCATACACGATCGATCTCAACATGGTGTCCGATTTTGCATTTTTTATTAGTTGCCGCAGGGTTTCAATACTTGAATCGGAACCTATATACCCAAGTGCATTAATTGCCTTTATCCGGCTATGGATCGACTCTGATTTATCTTCTGCCAGTTGCGTTAAACAGCTTACCGCTTCAGCACTTGAAAAATAACCGAGCACAAAAACAGCCTTCGCCCTTCTGTCTGAACAGGTGGAACAACTTCTTCCCCGCTCAATAATTTTTATCAGTATCGCCGCTGCTTGTTCACCCATATCCTTTATTTTTTCCGCCCGCCGCTCTCCACAACTATGATCAAGTAAGGTTTCTATCCTCACTCTTAATGAAACTAAACCTAACCCGGTTGTTCTGAGATCTACAAGCTGCGAGCCAATTGGCTTAATGTCCAGGTCGGGCCTGGGTTCATTATAATTCAGAATGGCAACTTTACCATCCTTGTCTCTTACTTCGATTTTTTCTATTAATGGTTTCATAAAAAAGTTTCGGTTAACGGACAATTCTTGTCCATTCGTGATCAAAAAATTCCTTGTATTGGCCATAGGTAAAATCTCTTCCGCCGCAGATGGAGTGCATCACATTATCCCGTCCTTCATCATCTGCATGTTCCAACCCGCCCATGTAATGGCCCAGCTCATGCGCAAGGCAAACAGTTGAAAGCTCGACTGCAAGGCCATCATCTTCACACCATCCATCTTTATCATCTGGTCCCGGAGTGGGTGACCAACCTGCATAGCTATCCCAGAAACCTCTCGTTACAAAAACATCCACACTTTCATTAGGAACCGTCCAGTCATCTAACAAGTCCTCCCATTCATCGTGATCATTGAGCACCGTATAACCACCCGCCTGGGCATTGCTGATACCCCACCATTCTACAGTGGAAAATGTAAGACCAAAGTTTTCATAAACATCTCTTGCATCATTCAGTCCGTTTGCAATGTTACCCTGCTCTGCTCCTGAGTAATCTCCTACATAAATAACATTGAGTCCAAAGCCGGCCATGATACGGCATGTAATTGTTGCTTTCACTTCTGCACCGGTCGTTTTTCGGAAAATGATCTCAATGGTCATGTCCTCTCTATCCTCGTATCGGTTATAGATACCGCTGCCTGGTGGCGACGTAAACGTAAGCCATGCCGAATAAGTTCCGTAAGGACCTATTACCGGATCTTCAAACCATGTGAAGTTTCCTGATTCCACATTCGTTGCACCAACGCCGCCATCCCAGAATTTCCAGGTCATGTTTCTCGTCAGGTTCACAGTAGCATTATCGCCATTCACAAATGTTACGTTCATCGCGGTTACCCAGTTAGTACCATCCCAATCAGGCCTGATGCTTCCGTTATAAATGGAACGGTTACGTGGAGATAAAAAGAAAGAGAAGGGATTGGAAGGATAGACCCATTGCTCGATCTCAAAATTATCCGCACCACCAAGATCATCATATAAGGTAATATGCAAGCGCATCAATCCCGGTGGCAGTACATGTTCCTCACCAAATGAAACCAGTGCTTGTCCATCCCGGTTTTCTTCTTCGGTAACAGTTTGCTGAAGAACGAAGGGAGTTCCTCTCCAATGAGTAGTAACAGAAACTAAACTCGCATGCCCACCGGAAGGAGGGATGAAGTTCAGCAGCAACTGGAATGGTTTGTTTGAAAAAATCCTTTCGCCTTTGATCTGCACATCCAATATTTCCACTTGCTTTGAATGAAGAAATACAAGTTGAGAAACCCTGTCTGATAACTTTGCAGCATCCTTTCCAAGCACCGCCAGGTCTTCAGCTATCCGAAACGGCTTTTCCTTTCTTGCTTTCACGATCTTTTTTGCAAGTGCAGCCGATACTGAAAGGTTCTTTTCAATTTCATTTTCACTGGCTGTATTAATATTGATTTTTTGCAACGCCACCAGGTCTCTGAATCTCAGATCGAGTGGTGGTGTAATTCTTCTTCTTCCGGCGCGAACGGTGATTGGCATATAATAATGCTTTAAAGAGTTTACTAATAATTTTTCTGATCGTGTTGTTCTTACCGATTTACTATAAGCAACACTTCAATAAGAGTTATGCTTTGACATTGAAAACAACATAAAGCCGCTTCTTCAAATCAACGTCACCACGGGTTAGTAAGAGGGGCGGATGATTAATTGAGGGAGAAGTGATGGTGGCATTGTTTATGTTTTATCCATACAGAAACTCTTCTATGCAAAACTTCGAATGATCATACTAAAGTTATATCAATCCTAAAGCGATTCAAATACCACTTTCGAGGTAGAACCATTTGGCTTGAATAAACAGATAAATTTAAAATCATCAGGAATGAAGTTAGAAGAGAAAAAATTCAATGTCTGTTGAGGAATTATTCACTTGCCTGTTAGCATAAAGGCATTGCATTTCGAAGTTTAAAAACTCCCTTTAAAAGACCAGGGTTCACATACCAATGAACCCCGGTTATAATCATTTAAGCAAAGCATTGATTACTCTGCTAATTCGACCTGAGATTTTGCCGTTGAAAAAACCTGGAGATCTCCAAGCGTAAAGCAAGCCGGACCTGCTTCTACGCTTCCAACAAAATGCAGCCCCTTAAATTGTGCATCACATAAGGATACGACACGTCTTGGCTGCGGAGCATTGATTCCCCATTCGTACTCATCAACATAATCATCGTTTCTATCGGAGTCGCTGTCTCTTTTGACAACGAAACATGTCTGCGCATAGAATGTGTCTATATAGGTGCTTTGAATGCTGGCAGTTGAAAAGTTACCACCCCATGTTTCAATTTCGGCACCCATTGACCAATAAAAGAAATAACTTTTTTTCCATGCCTTAAACCGAAGATGACCACCACCCGAAGGATAATAGTCCCGTTGTGATGGATTTATTGACGCAAAAGCAATTGCTTTATCACTTGATTCGAGCAATACAAAATCTCCTTCACCACGTGCTGCAGACAATAGCTGGCTTTGCGCCAGTTCTTTTGAGACCTTTGACAGATCGATGGAGCGAATACCACCATTGCGATACCGCGCAGAACTGAATTCTGTTTCAGTAAGAGAAAACACATCTCCACCGATAAATACTCTTCCTTCTTCATCGGAAATCAGATCAAGAATCGGATCACCGATTGTGAGCACCGGGTTTCCGGACTTGTCAACTTTCTGATATTTTCCTTTCCTGCATACTGATCCACGAAGTTTGTCTCCGACACTAGCTGGTGCCAAATTTTCTCCGATATATTTCAGAAGATCATCGAGTGAACGGAACTTGCATCGTCCACGTGTCATTTCTGCTTTTTCCGGAAAATTAAAAATCGTTTTTTGTGAACCTTGATCAATCGAAAGGTGATAATTTCCTTTAGACTCCTGGGGAAGCGCTAAGCTTTTCCCATTACCATTACTTGTTGCCATTGCAACCTCCTTTTTTTGGATTAAATAAAATTGTTTTGATCCATGAACAAAGAACTCCTGACGGATCATTGCTTTTTTCAGAGTCGGAATAAGGCCAACGTGTAGTTTGATAGAAATGATGAGCGATCGTAAAATGAACTCTTATAAAATTAAGCCGGACAAATACCGATTTCAATACCCCATTAGAGTTAATCCATTAGAGTCAAGATCTGTTGACCTTATCATACCGGCATTGATAACGGGGGTTTTCTTTCACATATCCGGGATTGATTAAAGTTGTTGAAGTAGGTTTTCCGATAGTTGGTTCGTTGGTAGCTAAACACAAAGCTATCGCCTCATACCAACGATGGCGTGCTGCGATTAACTACCAACAAGGGCAGAAACTCGTGATGGCGAAGACCCCGGGAGGACAAAGCCTTATGCCCGGAGTCCCGCAAGATTATTTCCTGCAAATTGAAAAATCATTATGGCGAAGACTACGGGCGGACGAAAATCGAAATTTCTTATAGTGAAGACCCTGACGAACGCAAAAGTCTTTTGTTTTTGATTTGATAAAACAAAATTCAAACACCACAGTTAACTATCTGTAAACTGCCGGTTAATTACCGATGATGAGATTATTCTCTTATTATGAAATCTTATTAGTTGTGATTTTTATAACAGGTGGGGCCCTTTCAATAGTTATTCTATGCAGCCTTTGACTTCATTGCGTTTACAATTCTATCAGTTCGTTTATCTGCTCTGCGGTTTTGCAGGGAAACTACAGCCCATATCGCTGCTGGTATCCATCCAACTATTGTTATTTGGAGAATCAAACAAAGAATTCCAGTTAGAATTTTACCGCGAAGCATAAATGACAACCATGGCATAATGATAGCAAGTAATGTCATAGCAATTCGACTTTGTTGAATCGTAGTAACGAGGAAAAGATAAAAAGATTGTTCTAACAATTAAATACTATATGCAATTTTCTTTCGTTAAAAAGCACTACCAATCCAATATCTATGCAAAAGAAGTTTACATCTATTCTTCTGTTGTTTTTATTTTACCAGTTATCAATCGCCCAGGTAAAGCCTATTGATGTAGCAGAGAATACTTTGAAGATTGGCCGTTTCGGTGAAGAAATTTTCTATTATGGATTTGCAGAAGGTGATAAAATGATTTTCAGTTTTGAAGAAGTGAATGGAAAAGAGTTGAAAGAAATAGAAATCGTTGAACTTCCGTCATCGTCCAAGTTCATGGATTACAAAACGAGCAGGATCCAAAATAAAACTATCACAATTAACCGGGCAGGAATTTATAAATTCCGGTTTGCCAATTCTGCGATTTCAGGAAGAGTTTGCAGATTTAAGATACAGCGAATTCCAGCCAGTGATGGCACAAAGAATTTCAACCCATCTGTTTCCTGGAAAACTACTTACGACACAACATATACCACAGAAAGTGATATATACCTCGAAAGAAGCGATACTTCGGTAGTTAATCTAGTTGACCAGGTTCCAAAGGTATCTTCCAAAAATGCAGTCAATGGTAACGACAATAAAACAATCGTCGACTTTAGCTTACCAAAAGGAACTATCAGCTGGAGTTATTACATCGGGGTTGGAAACGAAGGAAAGCAAGCATATGATAATGCATCAAATTCATTTCTTTCTGGTGGAGCACAAACTGTTTCCAAAATACCAGGTTATGGCGTTTTAGCCGCACTTGCTTTAAATGGTATAAATTATTTTTTGGCGACCCAAGGCCGGGATAATGTGAAGTACTGGTTTCTTACCGACTGGGATAATGTTCTTCTTTTCAGAAACAACCGTCCTTTCCGGCAGTATAAACAAGGTGATGTTATTAATGATGCATCTCAAATGCAGGCGCCTCAAAGTGGGAAAATTTATCTTGGATTGTATAATGACAATATAAGAGACGCAATTGAAGTCTCAGTTAAAGTCACAGCGATCGTCGTTACTGAACTATGGAAAACAAAACCAGTTCAGAAGATGAATGTCACTTCGAGACGAGAGTTGGCTCATAATGATTAAGTTGTTGGTCTGGCGAACAACAACTCGGGTGAGACGATCATCTTCACAAAAATTTAAAAAGAATATAGTGTGACTTTAAAATTCCAACACCACAGTTAACTGACTGTAAACTGCCGGTTATTTACCGACGATGAGACTATTCTCTTATTATGAAATTTTATTAGTTGTGATTTTTGTAACAGGTAGAAACCTTTCGAAAGTAATTACTTCTACTATTACTGCCGTAACGAATTGAGAAAAATACTTTGTAGAGTTTATGCCGGGGTCCCGCATGATCATTTTTGTGTTTTTGAAAACTCAAGATGGCGAAGACCCCGGGCGGACGCAAAACATATACTTATTTCTGTGCATTATAAACTTTTAAAACCGCAATGATCTTTTCATAATCATTCGTCTCCTTATTCTTAACAGGCTTAAAAAGCTCATTCACTTTCGCCACGGCTGGCGGATAATCCGCCACCATATCGGCAAGCTGCTTTTCGGAAACCGGGGAGAAATTGACCAACCTGGTTGGATCGGTGCTTAGAAAAAAATAAGTGCTTTTATCAACCCGATCCTCCCTGGTGGCTTGGGCCAGTTTGGTGAAGAACAGGCTTATTTTTCCTTTAACGAGCCGGCCAAACTCCTGGCCATAAGTTAGCGAATACTTTAGATCTGTGTTTGTATAAAGATGGCAATAAACATAGGCTCCTTCATCCTGGAATACGGCGATATCTTCCAGGTCATTTACAGTCTTGCCATCCAGTGTCCACTTCTTTTTCCCGCTGAATGCGTTTTTCTTTACTTCGATATGTTTCCCTTTTATCGTGTCGCCGTTGTGATAGGCTATATAAGTGCCAAGTTTGCGATCCCTCGCTTCCAACATATATTTCTCAAGTTGTTTGCCACTCAAAATATATTGTGCCCCGATTTGGCTGCACACAATAAAAACAAGCAGGCAAAAAATAAATGACTTTTTCATGTAAAAGTTTATAACTCTAATTTAGCCCATCACATTGTACATATGAAATTTTTCTTATTACAGATCATTGTATAAAAAACATAGACCGAACAGCGTTTGTTGCGTCGCACTCTTGTACTGCAACAATTCTACTCAGCAATTGTAACGTATTAGCTAGTTCATAGCCGGGGTCTCGCATGATCATTTTTGTGTTTTTAAAAACTCAAGATGGCGAGGACCCGGGCGGACGCAAGAAAAGAAAGAATACTACTATATGATTTTAAAATGAATTGGCTCATACCTTTTGATTATTCCAGTCTCATAGTATGATGCGCTGCTATGTTCATATTCAGTAAAGTCTTTGGCAAGATTCCATCGACCACTTACAGGATTACGATGTATATAATTTAGTTTTTGTAAAAGGAATTTTTCGCTATTTATTCCTTTAGCATCAAATGATTCTTCAAATACTCTATGTCGCTGGGCTTTTTTCTTTTCTCTTTTTGTAACGGCATCAAATAAATATTCAAGGAGTTCATTTCTTTTCATTCCTTCAAGTCTTTTTTATTATTTCATATGCCATAAATCTTTTACCATTGCTAATTATCTTATTCAGATTATAGCCAGGTTTGGGAAAATAGATCATTACATGAAGATGATTGGGCATAATTACATAACCAATTATTTTATATCCATCTTTCCTGAGAACATCAAACCAGTCATACATCATATCATATCCGTTTACGATTTCAAATAAATGCATCCATTTGTAGCAAGTAAATGTGCAGTAATACATGCTGAATTCATCTCCATGTTTCCATTTAACCGGCATTATTAAATTTATTGATATTTTTTGTCCTGGAATTAAGTGATGCTGTTCGCGTGGGGTTTGCTCCCGAAAGCGTTCGGGACAGGCTGTGTGTGGATTTGAAACTTAGCAGCAACCCCACGCCGGTAATACTTTTCAATTTAATATTTGGCGATACTTATTACGAGGGGTCGCCCTGCGCACAGGCTATGCTGTGCAGACCCCTCGCAGACAATTTCTTCTTACTGTAGATCAGTGAAGACCCCGAAGGAACTGAAAACAAAACTCTAACACCACAGTTAACTGACTGTAAACTGCCGGTTAAATACCTATGATGAGATTATTCTCTTATTATGAAATCTTATCATTTGTGATTTTTGTAACAAGGTTGGTACCCTTCAAAAGTAATTGCTGAGTAAAAGTTAAATTGTTTTGATTGTCCTGAGTTACAAACTCAGCACAACACTTTTAGAACACTACCTATAACAGGAGTTATAATTTTTGAACTCCTAAAAACAAATCAGTATGGATTTTTACATGGGCGTAATAAATCCCTTGCCATTGTAATAGACCTGTATAGTAAGAATAATGTCGGCCTTCATTTGTTCAGGAATCGGCACGGGATTTTGAATGACCCATGCGCCAGTCGCATATGAAATAGTTGCTTTTCCGGGTTGATTATCCATAAAAATATCAAAAGCCTCCGGTCCACCCCAGGCAGCTAATTGAGGTAATGGCGTTAAATAGCCATATAATTTCACATCCCCTAATAATAGCATTAGTGGTATACTTCCTTTTGGGACTGGATTTCTTTTTACCGTTGCAGTCTTCTTTTTCGTAGTTGTTTTTTTTAATGCTTTAGGTTTGGGCTTTGCTACTTTTTTATTTTTAGCAGTCTTTTTAACGGCTTTTTTTGCATCAGTCTTTTTTTTGCCGACAGTCTTTTTTTTTGGCATGATTAACTTTTGTAGGTTATGAAATCACTACTAAGAACATATCTAAATGTAATCAATTTTAAGCCGTAGTCTTTGTCTATTTTTTTAGCATTTTCAAATTAGTTTGCAACCGGAAAATCAACGAGTACATTGTAACACTACTATCAAAGAAAGGGAATGCTATATTTTAGATCATAATAACGTGATTGTTGTTTTGAACTGTCGAATTTGAGGTTTTCCTCATAAAGTGATTTGCTTTTTGGTTCTATGTCTAACACATAAAACAACCGGAATAAGGAAGGATATCCATAAAATTTTGCGTAGTTCATTACTGCACCATCAGCTTTAAATGCACTTTTTTTTATATAGTAAAGAAAGTAGTTTAACTCCTCTTTTGAAATAAGTTTGAGTGTGAGATAGTAATCCAGTTTGGTAAAGAAGTCAAGCAGGTCATCAAAAGATTGGCGGGCTCTATGTTCACCATTACGTGTTACACTTCTTTCACCATGACTGCGAAGTAAGTCTTTAACCAGGATTTTTAATTCTTCTTTCCCTTTCTGTTCTATACTACCTTCTTTAACTAATTCTTCATCGATAGTCTCCGGTTTGTATTTCTCAGGATCATATTCCAATAAAAGCCAGAAATCATCAAGGATTCGTTTAGCAAGGAACATTTTCTTGTCGTTAAATTCAAGAATTAGTTTTTCCAGGAACTCCGCTCTTTTTATTCTGTTCGCATTGGAAAATTCCCACAAACCCTTTATCAGTCCGATAAGGGTTATTATGCCCCCGGCAATCCAGGCCCATTCTTTAAGAGTGTCCATGATGATTACTTTTATTTAATGAAGCAATGATTGTTTTAAAACTTTCCAATCCCGCTTCTAAGTTTTCCACGATGTCTTCTGCTAGTTCATCCGGATCGGGAAGATTATCTAAATCAGCCAAGGATTTGTCTTTTAACCATGTTATATCCAATGAAGTTTTATCTCTGGCAATGATTTCATCATAAGTAAATTTTCTCCAGCGACCTTCTGGATTAGTTTCGCCAAAAGTTTCTTTTCTTTTATGACGGTTCTTTGGATTATAGCAGGTAATAAAATCTTTTAAGTCTTCTAGCTTTAGTGGATTCTTTTTTAATGTATGATGAATATTGGTTCTGTAATCATATATCCATACTTCTTTTGTCCATGGATCTTTGCTGGATGGCTTGCCGTCGAAAAATAACACATTTGCTTTTACGCCATTGGCATAAAAGATACCAGTGGGTAAACGGAGTATCGTATGTAAATCCGTAGTCTCTAAAAGTTTCTTTCTTACAGTTTCACCTGCACCACCTTCAAACAATACATTATCGGGAAGAACTACAGCGGCAAGCCCGGTTGTTTTGAGCATCGATTTTATATGCTGTACAAAATTTAATTGTTTATTACTTGTTGTTACCCAAAAATCCTGGCGATTGTAAGTAAGATCTTCTTTTTCCTGTTCACCTTCTTCGTTGGTAAAAGTCATGCTACTTTTTTTGCCAAAAGGTGGATTAGCTAATACATAATCATATCGTGTTTCAGATGCTGCAATTAGTGAATCGTTAGGTGAGATCATCACATTTTCACTGTCTATATCCCCAATATTGTGCAGGAACAAATTCATTAATGCCAAACGCCGGGTGCCTGCTACAATTTCATTGCCATTAAAAGTTTTGTATTTAAGAAACTGTTTTTGTGATTTATCTAATTCATGATTTTCTGTCATCCAATCATAGGCCGCTAAAAAGAAACCACCGGTACCGCACGCAGGGTCTGCAATTGTTTTCGTCGGTTCGGGACGAAGACATTCGACCATTGCTTTTATCAATGCTCTTGGAGTAAAATACTGACCAGCTCCACTCTTTGTATCTTCTGCATTTTTCTCTAGTAGACCTTCATAAATATCTCCTTTGTCTTTTACACCCATCAGCACCCATTGTTCTGCATTAATAAGCGCAATGAGTTTGTACAATTTAGCTGGGTCGGTTATTTTATTCTGGCTCTTGGTAAATATCTGCCCCAGTATTCCTTTTTCCTTTCCTAATTCTCTTAATAAGTTATTATAATGTACTTCTAATTCGTCACCACTTTTATTAGTGAGTGTTTGCCAATTGTATTTTGTAGGGATAGGCATTTTTCGATTGTGCGGAGGCTTACCATATTCATCTGCCATTTTCAGAAACAGCAAATAAGTAAGTTGTTCTAAATAATCGCCGTAACCTACGCCGTCATCGCGAAGCGTATTACAAAAGGCCCAAACTTTTGAAACTATATTGGAAGTGATTGTTGAACTGTTGTTATTCATTTCTTTTTTTCATTTTTCTTTTTTTTATTTCGTCAAATTTTTTAAACGGTTTTCCCGATTTCACCTCATCCCAGCTAACTTTTTCAATTAATCCAATGCCACTTTCATTGTTAAGTATATAGACTTCTTTTTCTGGGTCTTCGATAGGTGTCATTATTTGAAATTCTTTAGGCAATACTCCGATTCCAATTCCACCATTAGGTTGTATTAGTATACACCCATATTTATGGCCCTCATGAAATCTCTTTATCAAATGCCGTTTATAATGTTCCCAATCCTTTATCCATGATGACAAATCAGGAAGCGGAGTTAGTCCATGGAAAACCTCGGGAACAGTTAAATCAAGAATATTTAAAAAAACATCTTCAAAAGTATTTAATATTGTTGTATCTGTTATTGATTCAACTTTCTTTATGACAGCATTTTGATTTTTGAATTTAGGAAGCTTTCCATTGAAGTAGCCATATTTTATCTTATCTATTAAAACATCCCCATAAAATGATGTCTTCTCTACTATTTCCTCAACAATAGCAGATGCCAAATAACTTTTTACAAAATCTATCAATTCATTTTCCAACTTACTTTTCTCATTGGCTTTCAATCCACCAGAAAAATCATCCATGTATAGTATACACCAATTGAAAAAGAAGTTATAAAGTAATTTATGAAATCGATTCTCTCCTAAAAATGATTTACTAAACCACTCATGGTATTTAAAAATATTTTCTACTGGATTCTCCGAAACATCATACAAATAAATTTTTAAGCCCCCGAACTTTTCAAACTTATCTGTACTTGTATTTACCCGATACTGAATTTCTCGCAGCGAACTCAATAAATCAATCGACGAATATAAAAGTCGTGGGCTCAAAAGCTCATATTTTTTTTTCTCAATTTTAGATCTATAAAACATGTCTGAAATCAAAAGATACTCCCTCAATTGAACGGCAAATCTGTAAAGACTGCTTATACGAAATACGCCATCTTCAAAAAGTGTCAACCCCGATATCCTATTAATCATTTCAATTCCATAAACAGGGTCTTTGTAATGGAATGGAGAATTTAATTGTATTTCTGAAAAGAAGCCGCCTGTTAAAGAAGGATGAAAGAAAAAATATCTGATATAATCTCCAATATCTCCCCATGAATTAAAAATTCTTGGCATTGCTTGCATTCTAAAATTAGACCCTAGTTGCATATGATCAGTCCAACTAGAAAAATCTTCATAGGAAGTATCGTACCATTTGTCTAGGAAATTTTTCACAGATAAAGAAACCTTTAAAAGACTTTCCATATGATAATATGGTCCTTCATCTTTAAACTCCTTTAATATATGTTTACTAAGTGGTTCTTCTGTATTTAATGTAAATTTTTTATCTAAAGAAGCTTGCAAAAACACAAAGGGATTAATTTGGTATAGAGATATGCAAAACTCAGCTGGACCTTCAAAAGCAGTAATATTTTCCCAAATAATAAAAAAACCATGTGAATTGTGCTTAGCTCCTTCAAACATAATGAGGTCGCTAATAGTTTCAAATAAGAAGATTTTTTCAGGTAGCTTCTTACTATTATCATAGTTGTAGGGAACAACTGTTACTGAGGAAAATGCATATGGAGGTAATGAGTTTTGCCATATATCGGTCCAACTGTTGGGAAAATGGATGTCAAAATTTAGCTCATCTATGTAAGAAGCCTTAAGAGCAAGTACATTGAATTTCGTACCAAGTATCAATGAGCTAACAGCGTGGTCAAGAAGTGTATTATATTCTGTTGAAATTACTATTAATTGAATGTCGCTATCGGCAATATTTGGTAAATGATTTTTTATTTCGATTGCATATGCCAGTAGTTCTGTTATCGCTTCTCTTTCTGTTTGTTTGTCTTTTTTTAGTTCAATTAGAATTAATCTATCTAATTCTTTATTTATTAAAATAACATCTGGATACAATCTTTCCTTGATTGATTTGTTGTCTCTTTGAAGTGAAATATTTTTTATGCCTTCGTCATTTATTAGCTCCAAAAGCGATAGCGCATCCAAAACTTCATTTGCACCTCTTGCATATTTTGTTTTCAATTGAAAGTCAATTTGGAAGCCCGGAAGAAAATCTTTGTCTTTGTCAACATTCAGAACGCTAGTTATTGTATCAATATCACGGATACTACCTTTGAACTTATCGGATTTGATTAGTTCGATTATTTTATTTTGTAACTCACTTTCACTAAGCGGGAACATAATTATTTAGTTTATTGTCCAATTGCGCATTTGCGCAATTATATTAACGCTTTATCTAAAATACTTTGACTTAATGCCTCTGCTTGTTGCAGGCTTTGAGTTATGCATATTAATTTGTAATAATTCTAACATTTATCCCTCTCTCTTGACAGGTTCCTATCAAAGTTGAAAGAAGCCATAAAATTTGTATAGTTTGATTTTTAGCTTTCCCTGCTTTAAGTCTTTTTAGTTCGTTCTCCAAGTCTACCTTGTTGAAAAAATCTATTACCAAAACAATCTCTCTTATAATGTTTGGAGAGTTGTACGTTTCTTTCAGATCATTAAAACAACTTGCAGCCTTTCCTTTTCGAAGTCTTTTTATTTTACAACCGCTATAAAAAGAGGAAATTTTTATTTTCTTGGAAGTCAAATCTCTATTAAAGTCGAAATTGCCAATGTTTTTTATGGCTTGAGAAACTAGATCATGAAAGGCACTTGCCGAATACTTTTTTGATGAAGATTTAGCATGATAAAATCTTATCGTCTTATTTGGCGTGAAGCCAATATAGTCTGCCCATTCATCTCCGAAATCATCACATAATAAATATTGTTCGCTTGAAATTGTAGACTCAATAATTCCGAAAAGTGATGTTTTGTCAAAAGATGAGGAAGCTGATACTACATTTCCTTTTTCAGAAAGAGCGGACTTTAAGGCAGTAGATGTTTCTATCGATTTTAGAAAATAATCTATATTTCCTAACAACTTAGTGTCTTTAAAAAGAGTTCTTGTGCTATAGCGAATATCAATATTTTGAAAAGAAACAATGAACAGACTTTCCTTATTAATTCTACCCAAAAGATTTACAATTTCTCCAGAGTTATATTCAATATAGATGTACTTTAGCTTTGATCCATAAACGCCAATACTACTTTTACTTTTTTTGAGAATTAAGGACGAATCAAAATTATTTTTTATTTCATATTGTTTGGATGTTCCATTATACACGACATCCATACACAAGTCATGATTTTCTACTATTGGCTTTAATTTAATTTCTCGGTTGCTTCCAGAATTTTCATAATATACCTTAGATATTAAACCTGCGTCGACATCATCTAAAAAAGAAGAAAAGTTGAATAAAATTGAAATGGGTTTTAAGCCCTTAATTTCTCTTTCATAATTTAATGGCTCTGCAAAATTGTCCAGGTATGTACTTATGGGTTTAAAAGTTGTTATTTGTGAACATATTTTGTTACACCAAAGGCAAAATTCCTTTACATCAACTTTGTTTCCCAAATCATTCACTCTTGAAGTTCCGATTGCAATTGATGTTAGTCCTAAACTATTTTTAATCTTTAGAGAAGAGACAATCTTATTTCCTGTAGAAATAGTTGAAAGTGCACCTTTGACATCTTCAGCCTCATATGTCGCTCTCCGCATAGCTCGTTTTGAAGTATCAAGATTATTTATTCCTAGCTTTTTATATTGGGTAGAGGCAGTGATTTTGAATTTAGATAAAGTGGTATAATCAATCTCTACAATTTGCTTTTCAAGTAATTCTAGAAACTCGGAAGTGCCTCTCTTACTTATTACTAAATAATTATCAAATTCAACCAGAAGCAAGTATCCATATTTAATTTCCATTTCTGTTCCTATTGTAAGAAATGTTGGATTTGATTCATACTTAAAAACTGCACTTGTAATCAAATAATTTACACTGTTATATGTTTGAACTTCTTTTATTTTTTTGTAAAGGAAGGGACCCTTTTTTCCAACAGAAGCAGAAGCAATAACACTTTTGATTACTCTTTTTGAAATAGCTTTTTTAATTCTGAAAAAATATGCATTTTCAGTAATTGTAAATCGGGATAGAGAAAAAGCCATGTCTTTTATTTTAGCAATTAAAGTTTTATATCAATCTTCCCTCAAACGCCCTCTTCAAAATACTTTGTCTTAATGCCTCGGCCTGCTGCAGGCTTTGGTTTATGCTTTCTTCCAGTTTATCCGCTACGCTTAGTCGGCTTTCGATAGCCTGAACGATGTTGTCTTGTTCTTCGATCGTAGGCAAAACAATTGGAAATGATTTAAGAACCTTCATGTTCAAAAAAGGTTGTGCAGTCTGTGATGCGATTTCCTTTAATGTGTTTTTATGAAAAAAAATATTGTATTCAAGAAATTTTGCATTCATCACGTTTTTATCTAACCTTATTCTACAACTGCCGGTCGTAGAAAGCATTGCTTCAGGTTGATTAATAGGATAAATGCAACAATCACCAATAGTGGCGCCCACTTTGGCGATTAAAACATCTTTAGGTAAAATGTTGTGTCTTCTTAGACTTTGAAACTTACTTTCTTTAATAAATTTCATTTGGTCTTGCACAAACCTAAACGGCCGAATATTAACCATTCTTATTACTGGAACCCCTTCCTCAATATAATCTTCATTGACGTTAATTGAAGAGCCAAATGGTCCATCGACTATTGAGTTTGGTTGATTGTCAGAAACAAAAACAAGAGGTATTACTTCCCATTCCGTAGGAAGATTTTCTTTCTCTACTAATCCTTCGTACAAATCATTTTTTGGATCTATGTTGGAAGGTTTTTGTGGTTTTGGAATCTTTTCTCCGTTCGATTTAAATTTTCTATTATTCCAGGTTTCTAATTTTATTTTATAGTCTAATTCTCTTCGCTTAATTATTTCAGTTATGAAATCTTTTGATGTAAGTAGTTTTTGCTGGTTATTTCTCCATTCCTGAGTTAGCTTTCCTTCAAATGCCCATTTTAATACTGACTGCCGGTAGGTTTTTAATTGCTGTTGTGCGAGATGCAGGGTTTCTATGCCTTTGTCTAACTCACTAAAGAGTTCTTCAATTTTTGAAACAATGGCTTGTTGGACGAGTTTAGGAGGAAGAGGAATTTTGTATTTTCTTACGTTATCGACATTCAAATTTTTTAATCCAATTCCAATAGCACCCACGTTAGCTTGAACTTTTCCGTAATATCCGTTTAGAAATGCTACCAAATAATCCGAGTCTATTAATTCATTTATGGGTTTAATAAGCGTTAAACTTACATAGATAGCAAATTCAAAATCATATTTAATTTTTGCAGCTTCTCCACAGTTGCCAACTCTAGTGTATAATATATCGTTTCTTTCTGGTTTGCCTCCTACTGTTAACTGCTTAAACTCTTTTTCCGAAATGTATTTTATCTTATTTAGATTGGTGCTAAATGGTCGAGCATTTTGCGCAGATAAAAAAGGAATTCCCTTTTCTACATAAGATGGTCTTTTGGCAACACCACATGTTATTAGCCAAGTTACATCCATGAAATTGACTTCAATCCAATCATTAGGCAATTTGCCAGAAAAAGTAAAAAACCATTCTTGGCTTTTTATTTTATCTCTCAAGCCCAGTTCTCTTTTTGTCTTTTTTGAATTGATTTCTTCAATGAATTCAATCATTTTTATATTTGAGTTACTTAATACCATTAATGTTGATCTTTTCCTAATTGTTCTTTGCCTTACCTAACATAAAAAATAATCATGCCGCAAGCACTTCATTTAATTCATTAATAATTTCATCAGTCTTTTCTCCAAACAACTGCCACATTTTACCAAGTCCGCCATTTTTATTAAAAGGGTCAAGCTCAAAATCTTCTTTCTCTACATGAAAACTATTTGCTACATAATCTTTGATCATCCGCAGCCATTGCATTTGCTCTTCGGTAAATTTTGTGGTTGTTCCCGCCTGTTTCTTAAATACCCATGCCTGGAAGTTCTTGTCCACCGTTTTATCATAGCAGTATAGGGAGCTATCAATACCGCTTACCTTACGTATCAAACTTACAAGGGCTATCAGTTCATTTTTGGGCGAGCCATTGGCTTCTTTCAATTGTTCATAAGCTCTCCATACATGGGAGGGGGCAATTAAAGGCTGCTCGGTTTTTATTTTTTCGTAAAGGTCTTTGATCATTTTGTAAGTGAGTTCCCTGCGACGGTATGGCTGGCCGTAAAAAATCTGAAGGGCAGTAATTTCCTCTTTATGTGCTTCTATCCATGCAGTAAAATTGCTAATAGTGAGTGCTGCTGCTGCTTCCTGGTCTTTTACCCAGCCAGTATTGATTACCTCATCCATATTAATGTTATCAATTACCTGGTCGTATTTTTTGCGTACATCTACAATATAATTTCTCAACTCCGGATTATTGAAAACAGCTACGGCTTGTTCAATGAGTTTAGAGTGCTGAGTCAGGAGTTCAGAATTGATTTGAACTGGTGAAGCGTCAGGATTTTCATTCTTAATTCTTAACCCTAAATTCTGAATTGTATCAGGATCATGTGCATTCAGTAATTGTTTTACCACCTGATTGATGCTGCATCCATTCGCCTGCTCTGCAAAATTTGTTTTTTCATTTTCGTTGATCTGTTTATCCAAACGAATTAACCGGTTGGCCAAGGTGCTGAGTATTTCTTCTTCGGTATTGCCCATGACAACATTCTGCAACAGGTCTTTCAAACTCATGCCTGGCTTCTTCTCTAATGGGCGGCTATCCGTTTTCTGTGAACTCTCCACGCCAATGGCATCAATAATTACAAAATGATCTTTAGTGAATTTGGCGGAAGGTGTGCCCGTTGCTCTTAATTGTTCAAGCGAACATGTGCGGGTGCCACGTCCTTTCATTTGTTCGTAATAACTGCGGCTTTTTACGTCACGCATAAACACCAGCACTTCTAAAGGACGAATATCAGTACCGGTTGCAATCATATCTACAGTTACAGCAATTCTTGGGTAATAATCATTACGGAATTGGCTAAGTACACTCTTTGGATCTTCTTCGCTTTTGTAGGTAATCTTTTTACAGAATTTATTTTCTTCGGCAAATTCTTCTCTCACAATTTCAATAATGTCTTCTGCATGCGAATCTGTTTTAGCAAATATTAATGTCTTTGGCACTTCAAACTTTCCATCTTTATCGAGTCTTTCAGAAAAGATAGGAGGCAGGTTATCTTTTATAGCCTGGATAATTGTCCTGATAGTGCTGGGGTTTACAATGTCTTTATCCAATTGCTTGCCGCTGTATTCAATGTCTTCGTCTACACTTTCCCAGAATTTTCTTCTCGTTAACCGCTCTCTCTTATCTACCTTTTCGCCCATGGAAATTTTGCTTCCATCTTTGGTGATCTTTGTTTCAATGGTGAATACATTATAAGGAACGAGCACGCCATCAATCACCGCTTTTTCATAGCCATAATCACTGACCAGGTTTTGGTTGAAATAACCAAAAGTTCTGTTATCGGGTGTGGCTGTTAAACCAATTTGAAAAACATCAAAATAATCTAGCACTTGTTTCCATAAATTATAAATGCTGCGATGGCACTCATCTATCACGATGAAATCAAAAAATTCGAGTGGCACTTTTTCTGTATAGGCTACAGGCGCAGGCTCTTTTTGTTGATATTCATTGGGATTTGCTTCTTCTGCACTTTCATCCAGTTCTTTCCCCTGTAAAATGGAATACATTCTTTGTATCGTAGAAATATATACCTGGTTATCGGAAGGAATAAAACTGCTTTTTAGTCTTGTCACTCCATAGAGCTCTGTAAATTTTCTGTTGTCATCATTCGGAACAAAGGCCATGAATTCCTGTTCTGCCTGTTCACCTAAGTTCTTTGTATCCACCAAAAACAAAATGCGTTTTGCTTTGGCAAATTTTAGTAAGCGGTAAATAAATGTAATAGCAGTATAGGTTTTGCCCGATCCAGTAGCCATTTGAATCAGTGCTTTCGGTCGTGCATCTTTAAATGATTTTTCAAGGTTATTAATAGCAATGATCTGGCAATCTCTTAATCCGGTTTCTGGCAAAAGAGGAATATCATGCAGCCTTGTTCTCAAAGATCTGTCCTGTTTGCTCCATTCAAGTAATGTTTCAGGCCTGTGAAAAGCAAAAACAGGACGGCTTCTTGGCTTGCGATCACGAAAGTCAGTGAACCGTGTTACCTCGCCGGTACCTTCATATCCGAATAGGAGGGGTTGATTATCTAAATATTTAAGTTTGGCTTTGGCATATCCTTCAGTTTGTTCTTCATGCATCGTCAGACGGCCTCCTTCTTCGGCACGTTTTGCTTCAATGATGCCAATTGGCTTTTTATCTACGAATAATACATAATCGGCGGGGCCAATATCGGTTTGATATTCGCGTACTGCCACACCTAAGCCAGCATTAAGATTTATTTGATTCTTGTTTTGAATAAACCAACCACACTGAAGTAATTCAGCATCTATTTTATCACGGGCAATTTGTTCAGGGTTTTGGTTCAAGTGGTGGAAGTTAATTTAAAACACAAAATAGCAATTCCTATACATAATAAAGACCAACCCTAATCAGGTTGGCCTTGCGATAAAGATATAAAAAGTTTAAGGAGCAGTTTTTAAAGCCCTATTTGCTGATTATTTCAGAGTTTCAGGTGTTCCTTTAGCCCGTATTTCAATTTTTATCTTGCCGCCATTTTCACCCGAATACTTGCCATCAAATTTTATGTCGTTCATTCCCTTTGCTAGCATTGGTAAAGGTTTCTCAATAGTTTGCAATAACTGCCATTGGCTATTGTAAAGTTTTATCGTCTTGCCATCACAGTATAAAATTTGTTTTTGCTTCAAACTTACCGGCAGCAACAAAGGATCCTGCTGGTTTATAGAAATGCTGAGCTCATCAAAAGATGTATTCGGATCAGTGTCCTTATCATTCAACATCGCAATAATAAATGTAAAAGGCTGTGCCGCCGAAGGGTTATCAAATTGAAAAGATGAATAAGTTGGCTCCCCGGGTTGTTTTATTTTTTGTTCGTGCAGGTAATAAGAATTATACACCGGTACCAGCCCATACCCGCCACTGGCATTCGCCTGCAAATGAAATTCATTTTTTGTATCCTGTAATTTCAGTTTCTGTGCTTCGGTAAAGACACCTTGCTGCCGTGCTTCCTCCCATAATTTTATGGCAGCCAGTATTTCATCTTTGCGGCCATGCTTCTTAATTGTTTCAATGCTGGTAGACAAACCAAAGCCGGCATCAAAACCGACGCCGCGGGCCAGCATCCATTCAATATCTTCAATAGATGTTTCTGCTTTCAAACTAAACCAACCCAGCATTGAAGGCATTAGGTTGCGGCGATAGAACTGTTGATTTTTCAGTCGCAGTTGCAATTGACTTTCTCTAAAGCCTGCATACCATGGTTCGCCCCAGTTCATGCGGGTATACACATGCCAGAAATAATGCCCGGGATTGCTGGCATCATTGATCACTTTTCCTTTTAATTCCGGTTTCAGATTATCAAACCATGCTTTGGTAAAAAGCTGTTTGCCATAATCACCCATACCTTCACTCCAGCAACCTTCCAGTCCATCAAAAGAAATTTGCATCAGGCCGGTCTCATTGAACAAGCGGGCAATCGTTTTAGCGATCTCCTGGTCCAGTTCATGATTGCCTAAAAAAACCTGGTAAGGATGATCCATGAGTTTGCCGATACTATCATTGATCTTATGACTCATTGCCTGTGTACCAAAAGCGCCACGCTGGCAATTCAATAATTTCCACGGAGCAACTGCTGAAACACTTTGATAGCGGATGATCTCATTGCCTACAACAGCGGCTTTTAATGTATTGTTCTCAAACTGGTTGAAGAAGCCGGGATCTTTGATAGCAATTTCTTTTGTTGCTTCATCAATATTTTCTGTTAGTTGTGAAACCCCAACTTTTGCCAGTCGTTTATCGGGAACAGGTGTTACATAAGGATCTTTCGTAGTGATGAAATTGCTCAGCGTATGTACACCCAGGCGTATATTTTGTGCATTGGCATTTTCAACACAAGCTTTCATGCTTGCCCAGTTGTTTGGAAAATCTTTACTCTTCAGTTTAAAATGTCCCCATGTATCAAACGGATCACCATGATATAAATAACGTAAGCCGGCCAGTTGAGTAAATGTCATTGCTTCCTGCAATGTGTTTTCACCAAAGTCCATGATCAGGTATGATTCAGTTGCATGCCTTGCCTGCTTGCCCCATACTCCGTCAAGCATCGGATGCGGCAAATTTTCTTTTAACTCTATAGTTGAAATAACTGACAACACCTGCGGTGTGGCTACACCAAATATGGCGAGCTTGCTTCCAATAACACCACCATCTTTTGTATATGCGGGCGCCACATAACGGGGATGACTCCAGTTTTCTATTACACGATCTTTATTCCTGTTGCGGCAATATGCCTGCAACGAACTTCCATAAGGCATGTGTTTGGCAACATCACCCCTGTATAATTGTTTATCCAGGTCATCTTTCACCACATCAACTTTATTTCCACCGGCAAATACATCATAAGAAGGTTGTATATCGCTTTCAACCAAAGTATGGCCGCCCAGTGTTTTTATATTCAATGCCTGGATGCCAATGGCGAATTCTTTATTGCGGACAACACCCACTACTTCGCCGATCGTATCTCCGATGATAGTGGGATAGGGTCCCCATAAGATCGACTCAGCATCTGCTGCATTTGTCAGTTGCTTTAATTCAAAACTGATATAGTCGGGCTGCTGATCTACTTTAATTGTTGCAGCGGTCTTATCGGTAAAAGAGAGAATGATCTCCGAAGATTTATTTATCCATTGCAGCTTAGCAGGATTGATGATATTACCATTGCGTCGAACACTTAATAAGAAAGATGTTTCGCCGGGTGGTAAATAATTTTTATTGGCTGAGCGGTCGATCATTTCGGTCAGCCTACCGCTTTGGTCAAAACTTAATTTGAAATGTTTGGTTTGAAAAGAAACCTGTGATTGCAGTTCACCTGCAATTAATACTATCAGGATAAAAGCAAGATGTTTTTTAATACAATTTGTTTGAAACATACTTTAGTTTGTTTTTGAACCACCCTTCCTTCGTCAGGGCAGGCTGTGGCACAATGACACTAAGATACACTGGGAAAGTCGCTGACTCCGGGCTTTAATTATCTGAGTGGTTTAAATTCATCCTTCAGCAGTTATAGACTAGTTAAACTCACCAGTAAAAAACCGTTAAAGTTCTTTTCCCTGTTCCATCAGCAGGAAGACAGGAATAATTTTATGAACAGGAATTTCCTGCTCTTAAAAATGAAGTGAATGAAATTAAATTTTACACTATTCATCTTATTGATTTTCTCTTTAAGCATCGCTGCACAGAATATAAACCTCATCGCAGGGATATCCGGAACACCGGGGAATTCA
>Ga0193740_1000121_pt1 | contig 22321 bp, 27 predicted proteins | sample L2s1metaG_FD_145072 | JGI IMG/M metagenome (GOLD analysis project Ga0193740, IMG submission 145072) | Soil microbial communities from a riparian zone of the East river system, Colorado, United States - L2s1 | ecosystem: Environmental > Terrestrial > Soil > Riparian zone | place: USA: East River... | reverse complement strand
GTACAGAAGTTGCATACACCAGAACCCAAGACCCACCATACCAATGGGCGCTATGCCTGTCTCTTCGCACCTTTGTACGAATTGCAAATGAAATGCGCTGGTTGGATGTTATCTTCGTAGTGCGTTCCACCATTGGCAAGCGCGACAATGTGATCGAGTGACAGGGCCATGGGGTCGGGTGCCTTAGCCCCGTAGTCAATTGCATCAGCGCAAATCGCGCAAGGGGCATGCTGCTGCCTGTACCTCTCTCTAATCGCCCCACTTGAGAGCGGCTCATAGAAGCCCCCCCATGCATCGCCCCATACTTTGCGAAGCAAATGCCTAGCCCGTGCATTGAAATGATTCGGTATGGCTCCGTCTTTCTTGTGCTTCAGCGCACAGGCTGCGCAGTACCACTTCCAACGCGTTGTAATCGCACCACAGTCATTGCAATAACGCTTATTGCGTTCAGCTTCAACCATTTGCCTGCAATCGGCACACGCTAGAGCGCCTTTGCTCGGTGTACCACAGTGAGGGCAAGTAGCGATTCGTTTCGGCGTAAGCAGCCCTGCCTCATACTTTGCTGCGACTTCCGCTCTTCTGGCGCAACCCCTTCCACAATACAATTGTTCAAGGCGCCTTGTCTCAAATGATATGCCACATTGCGGACACGTTTTCTGCAAATGTTTTCTTAGAACGGCCAGCCGGCAATTTGTTGTACAAAAGCGCTGCCATTGCGTTTTGGGTGCAAACTCCGCGCCGCATCTCTCACAGGTTTTAACCATCATCCAATGATTCTCGCTTCGTTGATCTCGCGCATGGTTTTGGCGCTGTGACACGAATGGCAGAGCGCTTGCAGGTTGCTCAAGTCATCCGTTCCGCCCTGGCTCTTGGGTGTGATGTGGTCCACGTCGGTGGCGGCCACCACACGCCCATGCGCCCCGCATTCTCTGCACAATGGTTCCATCAGTAGCACATGGGAACGCAGCCGCTGCCAGGCCCACCCATAGCCACGCTTAGAAGGGGAAAGCCGCCCCCGATCAATTGCCGCCCGCTTTTCCTTACGGTGCACCGCACAATAGCGGTCCGGGCGTGCCACCAGTGCCGCGCATCCCGTTGCTGCGCAAGGCCGCTTTGCTGATTGTGGCATGGTATACCCTATCGGTGATAGTCCAGCTTGCTTACGTTGTACACCCGCCCATAGCGCCCAATCTGCTTGTTGGTTCTATGCCACTGCCCATGAAAGAGCGGCGCCAGGTGGCGCAGTACCGTGCTCTCCTCGATCTCGCTGGGCAGCGAAGGCCATTCGCGCGCAATCGCCACTTGCCAGCCCGTTTCGCGCTCTTCGATGCGAATATTCAGCCCGTGGTGCAGTTCGCGGTATGCAGGCACGCCGTCCACATGGGCGCGCTCTTCCAGCTCTTCCAGGATAATCGCGAGTTTACTCCGTACCATTTCCTCGATCACGTTCGCCTCCTTGGGATAGTGTCCCTGTGTCACTATGCCAAATATAGCGCGCCGCGTCAACGGTTTACCCGTAAAAGTTCCGACTCATGCTCCTGCAGCTCGAAACGGACCGTCAACGGCCGGCCCGCAAGCGAATGCGCGTAACGGTCCATAGCTGCCTGCAAGCGCGCCCCCTTCAACGCCTCAAATGCAAAAATCGAAGTCACCCGGACGCGCAGCGCATCGCCGTCAAGGGCAATCGCTTGCGTTTGCAAAACGTGGTGCAGTACGCCATTGGTCAGCGATAGCCCGCACTCGGTTTGGATTGCATGCCACAAAGCGCCGGCCGTGATCGGATTGGGGTCCACCCAGGTAGGCGATTGGCGCTTGTAGGCGTCATCGTCGGTTTGTGTTGTTTGCGCCGTTTCGTCCGAAACCAAATCAACATCAGGGGATATATCTATCTTTTCCCCTTTATAATCTTTAAAAGACTTTATGGGTAGTGCTGCGCTACTAGTTTGGTAGTGCAGCGCTACTAGTTTTGTAGTGTTTTGCGACGGGTAGTGCTGCGCTACTGGTAGTGCTGCACTACTGGTAGCGCTCTGCGACTGGTAGTGCTGCACTACTGGTTCGCCCATTGTCAACGTGTATATCGTAGATCGTCCCTTACGCCGTTCGCATGTAATTTCTTGCAGCTCTTCAAGCTCGGCCACGGCAAGGAAAACATTGGTCCGGTGCAATCCAGCATCCTTCGCAAGTGTGGTAACTGAAGGGAATGCCTCGTTAGACTTGTCGTCAGCCCTGCTTGCCAATGCCCACAGCACCAGGCGGGCGCCGCCGTGAGTGCGCGAAAAGTCGCGCACCCACGCTACATGAGTCATGCTCATTGCGGCCCCCTTTGCCAATCGTTGATACCTGGCCGCGGTCCCCGTGTTAGCATTTCGGCGGCAAGAATCCGATAGCCATTGCAGCCAGGTTCCACCGGCCAGGTCTCAATCTCTCCCGCCTCCACTAGCCTGCGCACATGCTTGCGCACTGTGCGCAGAGACTTGATACGCGTCTCTTTGCACAGTGCGGCATCTTCCATAATGCACTTCCATTCCTCATTCGCTTGCCAGGCAAGTTCAAACATGATCAAGATTGCCGCGCCGCGGCCCCGCGTGTGTGACATGACCATATTTAATCGCATCATCGTTGCCTGCTGTTCGGGAATCTCGGTGGTTTCCATTGCTCGCGTCCTACCTCCGGCCGTTCAGCGCACTTTGCGCCAGCTGGCGCGCATAGTCGGCATCATTGGCTTGCATCGAACGCACATACTGCAGCTCGGATAACGGGAAGTGCGTGGGCGCGTCGAATTCGCCATGCACTTCGCGCATGAAGCGCAGCGACGGCCCCATGCGCCGGCCGGCGTCCTCGTTGATCGTCACCCACACGTCAGGGAATTTATACGCCGTCGGGTTGCCCTCCTCGTCGCGCTCCGTCACCACCACGTCAGCGCCAAAGCCGCCCACGATCATTGCCAGGGCAATCTGCGAATCGTAATAGCCGCCGGGCAGCCCGTCCTCGTAATCATTCCAGCGGTCCACATTGGTCAGCTTGCGGTGCGCACATTGCCAGGCTGGGTGCATGGCTGTTTTCTTCACTTCGTTACTCATTCTCGGCTCCTTACGTCGATCAAATTGCTATTCGTGGGGCTGCACGCTGTGGCGCGTGCAGCCTCTATGTTGTACACTGGTCCGCATTCCGGGCGTACCAGATTGCCACCATACCCCCCCACCGATTGGTGGTAGTCTGGAGTCAAACATGCAACAAAACAGCTTTACCGCCCTGGTGCACCTGCACCAGGTGTCAGTCACCGCCGCTGGCCTTTCCGCCGCCACCATCGCCTGGTATGCGTCACAACTGCGCATCTTCCAGGCGTGGCGGGAACGGTTCAGCGTCCCCGATCTCCTCCCCACCGAAAGCGTGCTCGAATCCTTTATTGCCGCCCAGCAGCGACTTGGTCTCAAACCGCGTACGGTGCATGCCCGCTACCGTGCGCTGGCGGCCGTGCTCAACTTCGCAGAGCGCCGCCGCTTTATCACGCGTGAACAAAATCCGGTGCATTGGGTCAAGCCGCCGCGCATCCCCAAAGAGCGCCCCCGTTATGTTGCATACGCTGATTTGCGCGCTATCCTGGGCGCGATCAATGGGGACCGCTGGATTGACCAGCGGGACCGTTTGATTCTTCGGTTGCTCTACTTTTCGGGTTTACGGCTTGGGGAATTGTGCGCGCTGCAGGTCGCGGACATTGACGTGCAGCGGCTGGAAATCTTTGTGCGACGTGGCAAGGGCGCCAAACCGCGCATGGTTCCCACTACGATTGATATTCGCCATGATTTGCTGGCCTATCTCTACACTCGGCCCAGCAATGCGCCGGCGCTGCTGCTGGCCTCGCGTGGCCCGCTCTACCATGCCGGCCCCCGCTTTACACCCGAAGGTGTGCGCAGTATGCTGAAAGCGCGCTGCCAACAGGCCGGGATTCAGCAATTCAGCGCCCACGCTTTCCGCCACGGCTTCGCCATGGCCATGCGCAACAACGGCGCCGATCTCTCCGACATTGCCGCCGCAATGGGTCACACCAGCACCCAGGTCACGCAAATGTACTACGCATTCACGCTCGCGCCAGCCGTCCGCAACGCCTACAACAGCGCCATGGAGCGGCTGCAAGGCAAGGGCAATTCGTCAACCCAATGATTTACAGTCATCCGTTTAAGTCTGCCGCGAGCCTCTTAATCATTGGGTTCTAGGTTCAAGTCCTAGGTGGGTCACCATAGCGGCGGCGCCAACTGTCGCTTTCACCTTTACTGCTTCGGTTGTTAAGGTGCGTAGGGAAACGGAAAGAGTCCGGGCGGGCGGCCAAACCTGTGCCCCGGGCTCTTTTCGTTTTCGCTTTCCGTCGCCAAACGTTGCTTGAAACAAAACAAAGCGCGCGCACCGTTTGACGGTGCGCGCGTGGGTTATGCTAGAATGCCCCTCGCATTCACCAGTGTCCTTCTGGTGCTGCCATGACCAGCAGGCGTCGCAAGCGTCGTGCTGGTCACTTCTTTTGTGCGGAAAGAATAGCATGCTCCGATTGCCAGCGCAAGTGCTAATTTGTGCATCGCGTCAATCTACACCTTTTCTACAACTTTTCTACACACAAGTGCGCCGCCCCATTAGGAGCGGCGCACTTGCGTTGCCTGGCGCCGCAATTATGCGCCGCCAGGCGTCAGGATTGCCGAGTAATCGCCCGTGCTCAGGCTCAGGCCCAGCAGCGCCGCCCAGGTTTCGGGATCGCAGCGGCCATTTGCTTTGGGCGCCACGCGGCTGTAATTGCCGGCCGCGTTGGCAATGCGGATCTCCAGATGCAGGTGCGCCCCGGTCGAATTGCCGGTGCTGCCTACCTTGCCGATTGTGGCGCCGGCCTGCACCGTGGCGCCCTGGCCCACGCTCTGGCTGGACAGGTGCGCATAGAACGAATACACGCCCAGCGCCTCATGGTACACCCGAATGTAATTTCCATAGGAAGGATCCACGTCCACCCACGCCACCACGCCGTCGGCGATGCTGCGCACCGGCGTGCCCAGCCCGGCGCCGAAGTCGGTGCCCTCATGGCCGCGCGGATTGGTCACGCCCTGGTTGAAATGCTGGGTGATCCTGTAGCTGCCCGCCGGCAGCGGGTGTACAATCTTGCCGGGCATGGGCACGGGCTGCCCAGGGTCCGGTGGCTCCGGCGTCGGACCTGGCCCCGCCCCGCCGCCATACCAGACCGCCGGTGCCAGACTGTTGGCCTGCGCGACCAGCTCATGGCGCGCCGGCTCGGTGTCGAATGGTTCCCATTCGCCGCTCTGGTAGTCGGTTGTAAAAGTTGTGGCGGCAAAGAAGCGCCGGTCCGTCTGGCAGCGCCGTACATAGTCGCCACTCTGCGCCCCAAAGGTCATGGCCGATACGTTGCCCTGCCAGCCGCGGCTGCCGGGCAGCGTGGCCGGGTCCTGCACCACGCCCATGTCCAGCCCGCATTCGCCGATCACAATCGGCACATCCCACGGGCATTTCATGAAGCGCCCGGCATACCAGCCCCAGCCGTCGCCCGGCCCGCCCGTGGCCCAATACTCGTGCAGCACCAGCGCATGCTGGCCGCGCCGGATCGCCGCCTCCACGCCGGCATAGGGCGCCCAGTTTGGCGGCGATTCCCCGCCGGAATTCGCCGGCCAGCCCACGCTGAGCTGCAGCGCCCCGCCGCGCAGCCCCAGCGCATCGCATTCGTCCAGAAAGGCAATCGTGTAATTGACCAGCGCCGGGATCACGCCCGCATCCCACACCGCTGGCTCGTTGATCCCCAGTACCAGCGTATTCGCCCGGTCAAAGCCCAGCGTACTAACCTTCTGGTCCCACTCCATCGCATGGCGCCGCCCCGTGCCGGCCGGGTCGCGCAGCATGTCCTCCTTTTGTTCGCTCATGGCGTGGTCGCGGGCGATCACCAGGGCGCCGGGCAGATTGCCGCGCACCCAGGCGTAATCCGGCGGACCGCCGTTCATGATTTTCACGACGGCCGGCTGCAGCGCCGTAAAGTAATCATAATCCTGCGGGCGCCGGTGCCACGGCGACCAATAAACACTCAGCGGATTCATTCCGTCACCCACGGCGCCAGCGTGTAGACCAGCCACACGATCACCAGCACGGCAAAGATCAGCGTCACCGTGCCGCGCACCTCCGGCGGCAAATCGATCATGCCCAAAATCCAGTAGACCACGGCGATCACGCCGCCGCCCAGCAGCAGGTACAGCAGCAGCTCCAGCATGCCCTCAAGATTCATGTGGCCTCTTCCAGCGCCGTCAGGCGCCCCTGCAGCTTGGCATTCTCCGACACCAGCCAGTCCACGGCGCGCAGCAGATCGCCGGTGGCGTTGACCGTGTTGAGGCTTTTGCCGTGCGGGTGCTCTTCGTCGCGGTCGGTGCCGTAGCGGCCGGCATAGTCGACGATCACGCCCTCGAATTCCTCAAAATTGCTTTGCCCCGACTTGTAGGTAAAGCGCCGCACCGCCTCGGCGCCCGCCGCCACAAAGGCCAGCACCTGGTCGATCGGCGTCAGCTCCTCCAGCACATCCTTGGCGTCCAGACTGGATGTTTGCGTGCCCACGGCCACGCCGTCGGTGTTGCGATTGGCGCCGGTCGGCCAGTCGCCCGAAAATCCGCGCTTGATGCGCAGCACGCCGCTGTCATCAGACCAGGTATAGGCGCTGGTGCCGCCGGACCCGGACGATGTTTGGTACACCAGCGTGCCGGGCGCCCCGTCGGTGGTGTTGATGCCCAGCAGGATATTGGAGCCGCGCTGGCCGGCGCCGGCGGCGCGCGGATTCAGGGCGATCACATAGCCCACAATCGTGCTGTCAAAGGTCTGGATACCCAAAAAGGTATTCGCGCCCGCCAGAATCGGAAAGGTGTCATCCAGAAAGGCGATCAGGTTCGCAAACGTCACGCGCCCCTGCAGCCCGCTTTCAAAATCCCACACCGGAATGCTGTCCGGCCCGGTCGGGTTCACCGCCGGCAAGGCATTGACTGTAATCGGAACACCGCTCATAATTCCCCCTTCAATTCACCATCACTGCATCACAATTGCCTGCACCACGCTGCGCACGGTCAGCTGGGCGTCGATGCTGGCGGCCTTGGAGGAGAGCACCGCGCGCACGCCCAGCAGCGACGTGCTGGCCGGGTAGCCGGTCACGCCCGGCGTGCCCGTGCTGGTCCAGACCAGCGTGGCCGTCACACCCTCCAGCGCATAGGTGCGCACGCGCCCGTCACTGCAGCCCACATGCACCAGATTGGCGCCGCTGGCGATACTCAGCGGCGTCCAGGCGTTGCCGGCGTCGGAACGCGTGTGCAGCACGCTGCTGGTCAGGTCCGCCGCCCACACCTTCAGCTGAAAGGCCGCCGCGCTGCTCGACGGCTGCACAATGCGCCCGTCACTTAGCGCCGCCAGCCCCAGCCCGGCCGACGTGCCCGCCGCCGCCGCCGTCACCGGCCACGTCATGTCGTTTGTGTTGATGCGCCAGATACTGGTCGCGCCGGTGACGTAGACATTGCCGCCGTGCGCCGCAATCGCCGTCAGCGTCGGCCCCCCGGCGATTGCCTTGCTCCACTGCTGGTCATTCTGGACCAGCCCGCCCGTGCCCGCCCACCACTTCGTGCCCTTGCGCGCATCCACCGCCAGCGCATTGTAGGTATTGGGCGCCACCGCCCAGGTACTGTAGACAACCAGCGCACCGGCGGCGTTTGGCTGCCAGATTTCGATTTCGCCCGCCAGCTTGTGCAGCCGGTACAGCCAGCCATTCGGCGAGAGCGCCAGCGCCTGCACGGCCGTGCCGCCCATGCCCTGCGTGTAGGTGCCGGCGTCATTCCAGAGCGACAGCGCACCGCTGCCCACCGTGCCCACAGCAAATGTCTCAGTGCTGGCCGCCGCCACCAGCGAGCGGATGCTCACGCGGTTGCTCAATTGGTTGGGCGTAAAGGTCACCGTGTCGCACAGTAGCGCCGTCATCTCCAGCCGGTGCCAGCCGTCGCCCAGCGCCGCGGCGCCGGTCAGCGCCGCCCAGGCGCCGCCGTTGACCTGGTATTCCAGATCGGCCAGGGCGAAGGTGTTGGCGGCGCTTTCGCGATAGATGCCATATTCCATACTCACGGCCACGTCGACCGTGTGCTCGTGCGCAAAGCCGCCCGCCTGGTTGCTGGCGATAGCGCCGCTCGGCCCGTCGCTGCTGGTGGCCGTCACGCCCTGCGGCTGGGTTGGAAATGTGCCGATCAGCCCCTGGCCCGTGCTGCCCGTGCCGCCCAGCCCGGTTTCCGTCAGCCCGCCGCCGGTCGATTCGGTGGGCACATTCAGGATCGTGCCGGCGCCGCTGCCCGCATACACGCGCAGCTCGGCCGCCGCCGGCGGCGTGGTCAGCCGCACGCTGCCCAGGTCGGCGCCCGACACCACCGTATATTTCACCTGGTGCACATGCGCCAGCGTGGTATAACCATGCGAATGGCTCGGCCCCGTGTGCGCATGGCCGGCAAAGACTATATCGTGCGTGTGGCTGGGCACGGTGTGCGTATGCGCCGCCAGCGTCGTGGTGTGGCCGTGGTTGCCCTGGGTGTGCGTGCTTGTCTTGACGCCCTCGGCGCCGATTGCCCGCACCGTGCTCTGCAGCGGCAAGAGCTGCACGTCCAGCGCCACGAACAATAACTGCGTCAGCGCCGTGTCAAAACGAAAGCGAAAATCGGCGCCATACTGCGCATCCACCGGCTTGTTGAATGCCAGCTGGTAGACATTCGGCGCCAGCTGCGCATGCGCCCGGTAGGCCCGCGCCTGCTCGATGCTGGTCACAATCGCATCGTTGCCGGTGGCGGGCAGCTGCCCGGCGTCGACCAGCGCCAGACTCGACTGTACGGCGCTGTTGGCTTTCCAGACGTGCGCCGCCTCCAGCACGCGGTAGGCGGCATTCAGATCGCCGTGCTGCACCACCACGGTCTGCAGCGGCCCCACCAGCGTGTCGGCGTCATCCATGACCAGCCGCAGCACGCGCTGGGCGTCGGCGTGGTCGCGCAGCCAGGCCACGGCGGCCTTTTGCAGCGCATTCGCCGCCGCCACAATGTCCGGCTTTGAATTGGACAGCGGCGATATTTCGGGAAACTGCACGACACGCTGCCGCACGCCCCACGTTGCCGCCGCGGCGCTGTTGACCAGCCCCTTCCAGGATTGGGCGCCCTCGCCGGTCACAAACGACACCGTGACATAGGCAAAGCCCGCCGGCGGCGCCGCCGTGGCCTGGTCCAAACTTAGCCGCACGTAGGCATTGCCGGCGGCAAAGGGCACCACTTGCGTCACCAGCTCGCGCCCGCTCAAATCGTTTGCCAGACTGACCAGCGCCGCCACATTCGCCGGCTTGTCGCCCGACACGCTGCGCGCCGTCACCCCGCTGGCCGTAAATATCCCGGTGAGTGTCAGCGTGCGGCCCGCGCCGCGCACCACAAACACGCCCAGCTTGTCGGCCAGCGATACTAAAAGCGTCCACACGCTGGCGCCGTCGGCCGCCAGATAGACCGTCACGCCCGCCAGGTCGGCCCCGGCCGTCATGGTCCAGCCCGGCGCCATGGCGGCCACGCGGTTGAGCGCCACCTGCACCGTAATCTCCAGCGGCACCAGCGTTTCGGCCAGCTCCAGCCCGGCGGCCGTGCGCCACACCAGCTCGCGGGCAATGTCGCTGCAGGTTACGGCCAGCACGGCCGTGCCGTCGGGCTGCTCGTTGCGCGTGACGGTTTCGACCACGCCCCAAAATTGGTACGCGCCATCGGTCCAGCGCACATAGCCGCCCGGTGCAATACTGGCGGCGCCAGGGCTGCCCACGTACACCGTGAATACCATTTCGCCGACCGCACTGGCGCGGTCGGTGCAGGTTACTTCCAGCGGGAAGTCGATTGTGCCGGTGACCGTGCCGGCGCTGTTGGTCAGCTCGAGCGTCGCCATTACGTCCAGTCCGGCGCCAGCGACTCAAACAAACACGAGCACTCAATCATCCCCGTGCCGTGCTTTTGTTCCTGCACACGCCGCACGCGCAGCAGCCGCGCCTGGCGATACTTGTAGACCAGCGTCACCGGGTCGCGCAGCACCATGTCGCCGCGCTTGCCGACCTGGCCTTTCAGCTGGTTGAATTCGGCCTCCGCCTGGGCGCCCGTATCAATGAAGAGGATCGGGCGGCTGCCCTGGCTGGCGGCCGTCACCACCGGCCGGCCGTCCTCGGTGGCCCAAATGCCAGGCTCAAACACATCACCAAAGCCCGCCCCTGCCAGCACGCCGCTGATCTCCCACTGGTGCACCGCCGTCATGGTCCGGTCGGCGGCGCCCAGCGTGTCGTACAGCCCGCCCAGACTGGCCACCACGCTGCCCTGCACGGTCGGCGTGCTCAAATCCACCACGGCGTTGTAGCGTGGCAGCATCACGCCGTTAAAGCTCCAGCATACCCAGGCCATCGCTTACCTCATCCCCGCGGCGCGCAGTGCGTCCAGCGTGCCGTCGCGTGCGGCGTCGGCCACGCTGCGATTGCTGGCGTCGACATTCACGGCAATGCTTACGGCCTGCGGCATGCTCTGCGCGCGCACGCCCGGCGCCGCCGATTGCGGCGCCATCTGCGGCGTAGGCACGCCGCCGCCAAAGCCAAACAGCCCGCCCAGCGTGGCCTTGAAATTGTCGATATCGGCCTGCATGCGCTGGCGATAGCCCTCCCAATAGGCGCCCCAGGCGCCACTCACCCACTCGGCAAAGGCGCCGCCGATACTTTCGCCCAGCTGTGTGCCGATCTCCCGGCCGAGCACCTGCGCCAGCGCCTCCATGCTCTCCAGATTCAGACCAAATTCGGTTTCGGTGTCGCCCATGGCCAGCGTGGCCGCCTCCACAATCTGCTCCCACATGTATTGGATTTCATCCAGGAAGGGCTGCCCGTGCTCCGCCCACCACGAATCAAAGCTGGCCGCCCATTCCTCGATCGCCGGGATCACATGGCCGCGGATGTAGTCGGCAATCGCCGGCAGCGCCACGGCCGCCATGTCCTTCAACTTGTCGACCAGCGGCGTCAGGATCGGCAGCAGCGTTTCGCCCAGCAGCGTCTTGAATTCGGCCCAGTAAGCATTCAGCGTTTTCATGGTGTTCGCCCAGCCGTCGCTGGTGCGGGCAAAGTCGCCCGTCGCGGCGCCGGCCCCCTCAATCGTCAGCGCATAGATCGCCGCCTGTTTTTCCAGCGCCGTCAGCTCCGCCGCGGCGGCCTTGCCGGTGTCGGCCAGCGCCCGCTGCTCCACGGCGGCGGCGTTGATCATGGGCACATACTTTTGCAGACTGTCATACTCGCCGCGAAAGGCGGCGTTCATGCTGTCGAGAATTTCGGTCGGGTCGGCATTGTGAAAACTGCCCAGGTCGGTGGCCAGCTGCACCAGACTCTGGCTCATGGCGGCGGCCTGTTCGCTCGATTGCCCCATCTGCATAAACATATTGCCCAGCGTGCCCACGGCGCCCAGCGCCGCCTCTGTGGTCATGCCCAGGCTGCCCGCCGCCGCCTGCCCCCAGGCCACAATTTCGTCGGCGCTGTCGCCAAACAGGGTGTTCACTTTGCTGGTGGTTTCGGCCAGGTCCGACGCCAGGCCGATACTCTCGCCGATCTGGCTGAATGCGCCCTGGATCGCCCCGCCCACGGCCGAAAAAATGCCCATGCCAAAGCCCTGAAATAGCCCGGTCATGGTGGCGCCCCAGCCCTTGCTTTGGCGCTCGGCGCTCTCCAGCCCCTTTTTCAGGTCCTTGTCGTCAGCGTCCAGATATAAAAGCGCATCGCCCAGCTTAATCGCCATCTTCCACCCTGGCTACACTCAACAGATCGGCCCATACATCCGCGCGGCTTTTGACTGGTTGTGCTGGCGCGAAGAGGCGCGCCACTTCACTTGCAATCAGGCGCGCCTCAAATTGTTTTCTGCGCACCCAGGCCGCCGTCAGCTGCACCCGGCCGGCGCCGTCCAGCCATTCCGGCCAGCCGTGCGCCAGCCCTAACTCGTCACTTTCGACGGCGCCGAGTGCGGCGCTGCCCCATTCATCGGCGCCCCACGTGGCGCCGCTGCGGCCAAAGGGTAGGCGGCGGCAATCAGCGCCGCAAACGCCGCCTCCAGCTCTTCGTCCGTGCCCTGCTCCAGCAGCGTGTCCAGCTGTTCGCCCAGCGCCGGCTGCCAAGCCAGGATCAGGTCCAGCTTGGCATTCGGCGACAGGCTGCGCGCCGCCAGCCGCACATACTCGCCGAAGTGCTCGGCGCCCGGTTCGCCGGTGCTGCGCGTGACCGGCGCCAGCGTGGCCTCCATTGCGCGGCGCCATTCCACACGCCGCTTGAGCGTGCCGCCCAGCACCTCGATTGGCACGCCGCCGATTGCGATCATCAGATCGCCAGCGCCGTCACGTTGTGGATGATCAGGGCCACGCCGGTGTTGTCGGCAAAGGCCTTGAATTGCAGCGGTATGCCGATACCCTCGCCCTTTGCGAATGTGATCGGCCCGTTCATCACGGCCGAACCGCGCGGAATGAAGATGCGCACCGGCACGCGCGCATTGTTGTCCAGCACGCGGATGCCCTCGATGCCAAAGGCAAACAGGCTGACGTCCACCTTGCTGGCCAGCACCGTGATCTCGTCGCGCCCGGCCGCCCCCGCCCCGGCCGCCGTGGTGACCACCGTGCCGTCGGTGGCCAGCTTGAGCGTGTTGGCCGTAAATTCGGCCATCACGGTCTCCAGCATCACCTCCACCTCGGTGCGCAGCGTGCGCAGCGGCACCGTCAGCTGCTGCACATACAGGTCAAAGGGCGTTACATTCATGTTCAGATTGGTCGGCTCCAGGGTGTAGCCGAGATTTGTCCACGCCGCCGGCCAGGCCTGCCCGGCCAGCACGGTGGACGCACTTGGCAGCGCTGTGCCCACCGGCGCATACCAGACTGTCGCTGGTGATACCAGCACATCGCTTGCAGCCATTTCATGTCCCCCATTCCACAATTTGCGCCGCCCAGTTGAGCGTCGACCTGTACAGCTGCCAGTCCGATTCGTAACTGGCATCGCTGGCCACGCGCACGCATGGCCCGATTCTTAATCCGGCGGCGCCGTAGCGCCAGCCCTCCATGCCCGCCGCCAGCAGCGCCGCCAGCGCCCCGGCGTCGGCGTACACGCTTGAATAGCAGCTGGCGGCAATCGTGCCCGCCCAGACGGGCGCCGTGCCCTCGTTGTCGCTGCTCAGACTCAGTCCAAAGACCACACAGGCGTCGTCCTCTTCCTGCGGCGCCTCGCGCAGATACACCGGCGCCGCCACCAATGCTTTCATGCGTTCAAAAATGGCCGCCTCGATGCGATTCATTGCTCGCGCTCCAGCTTGCCGCGCACCAGCTTTGCAAAGGCCTCGGCCCCTTCATCCTTGGTTGCGTCCACCGCCGGCGCCAGAAACGGCCGCCGCTTCATGCCCGGGTGCATCACGGCGCTGCGAAAGCCCAGCCCCTCGATCTGCAGCGCCTTGCGCTTGCGCGCCCGGCCCGACCGGCCCACATAGGGAATGGCGTGGCGCTTGACGCCCGAATCCTCAAACAGGTTTGCATACCAGCTGGCAAAGCCCACCAGCACCGTGCCGGCCTTGGCGGGCGGCATGCGCCGCCGGTCGCCCTTCTGCCTGGTATGCGTCGTGCGCTTCGTGGAGAGCAAAAAGCCGCTGGCGCGCAGCCGCCCCGACGCGCGCGGCGCCCGCCCGGTGGCGTCCTCCAGGATCACTTCGCCCATGGCCCACAGCCCCGGCTCTTCGTATTGCTTGATCGTGGCGGCGATCTCATCGCCAAACCACGCCAGGCTGATATTTTTTGTGCGCTGCTTGCGTGCCATATCAGGAGTCCACAATTTCCGTGCAGTTCAGCAAATAGCCGGCGCCGTGGTTGTCCGGGTCGGCCACGCTCAAAATCTCCAGCACGCGCCCGCCCCACACAATCCGGTCCGACGTTTTGGGCGTCACGCTGCCCGCCCGCACCTGCACCTGGTGCGTCAAAATCGTGCGCACCGATTCGACCTCGCCCGCCAGCCGCTCAAAGCCGCCGGGCGTGCGCACCGACGCCCACACCGTCGCAAAGGGCGCATACGCGGACACCGTGGCGCCGCTCACATCCTGTGTCAGCGTGCGCCGCTGAAACTGCACGCGCTTGTTGAGGCGGCCGGCCCTCATCGCACCCTCCTGGGCATCTGCTCCAGCGGGTACGCCCGCCAGGGCAGCGTCAGCGCCTCCAGCGCCTGCGGTATCTGGATTGCCGACACGCCGGCGCCCACCACCACGGCCTCGCGGTTTTCGTAGAGATTGCCCACCTGCAGCAGGATCGCGGCCTTGGCCCAGCCCGGCGCCGCATCATAGCCGGCGGCATAGTCGATCTGCAGCCGCCCGGCCGCCCCGCCGGCATTCACGCCGTCGCCGTAAAAGCGCACGCGCCCCAAATTGGAATCCAGCACATAGCCGCCGGGGTCGACCACCACGGCCGGCACGCCGTCATCGACCACCGACACCACCAGCACCGCCGACACCGGCGGCATCGGCAGCCACACTTCACTGCCATTCCAGGTATCGAAGGTGGCGCGGTAGGTGCGCGGCGTAAAGGAGCGCCAGACAAGCGATTCCTCAATCTGCTGGCGCGCCGCGATGATTAAAGACTGGATGAGCAAATCATCGTCGGAAAATTCCACGCGCAGATGCTGCTTGGCCTCGGCAAGCGTCACGCCCTGGTCAATTGGTTCGACCTCGATCTGCAGCTCAATCATCCAGCGCCCCGTGATCATAAAAGAGCACTCGCCAACGACCTGGGCCATTAACCACCTGCACGGCCTCCGCCTCGGGCAGCCCCAGCCGCCGGCAATCCGACACCGAAAACATATACCAGATTCTTGGATCACACGGCCAATAGCCATTCAGCACGCGTTCGACCTGCGCCACCTCGTCGGCCGTCACGGGCTGGTCGGGCGCAAAGAAGGGCCGCAAGACCGTGTTTTCCGTAAAGCCGCCCGCCAGCCGGTTGCGCACCACGCAGGCGCATTCCTGCAGCGCAAAGCGCGCCTCGCCCGCACAGCGCGCCGCCACGCGTTCCGGGAAGGGCGTCTGCGCCGCTGCAGGCTGGGAATTCCAGCCCACAGCGCACGCAAACGCCAATACCAGCACAATGCGCCGGATCATCCCTGTGCGGGCCTCTGTACGCCCGAATCGCCGGAATCGATTGTGCGCGGGTCCTCTTGCTCCCACGGCAATTCGGTTTGCGCGTGCTCTTCCACGCGCTCCACATAGCCGCCGGAGGCCAGCGCCGTGCCCTCGATTTCGGTCAGCTCCACGGGTTCGCCCTCCACCAGTGACAGGTCGCGACCGTCCACCGCAAGTTCAATCGTCTGCAATGCTCGAAACATGGCTACCCTTTCCGGCCCTGCACGCTCTTGGTGGTCATGGTCTTGTCGTCGTCGTCGTCGTCCTTGTCGGTCACGCGCGTTTCGTCGGCCCGGCGCTTGGCCTCGGCGCTCTCCGGCTTGGATTTCTCGCCGCGCGCCTCTTCAATCCAGCCGTGCGCCGTCAGCAGCTCGATGTCGCCCGGATTCAGGTCATCGAAAATCTCGCCCTCCTTGACCTCGCGTGACATTCCGGCGATGATCACCGGCCCGCCTCGAATTGCCCTGTACGCTGCCATTTCCAGCTCCTTTGCTCAAATGTACCCAGAAAATGCGCGGCGGCTGCTGGGTACCTGCCACCCGCCGCGCGGGAATTGGTAAGGTTATGCCTTGGTGCCCTTGAGGATCGCCTCCGGCTGCAGCACCTTGTAGACGACACGGAAAAAGTAGCGCAGCCGCACCACGTCCTCAATGTCGCGAATGTACGGGTTGCGCAGGAAGTTAAACGCCGGATTTTCTCTCTTCCCCATGAAATACCAGTCGCCCAGAAAGATCGGGTTGTTGGTCGTGCCCACGGCATCGGCGGCGCCGGTGGTCACCACGGGCGCGCCCATCAGTTCGTTGCGGCTGCCCTGGGGTGAGTCCAGATAGACAAAGGGCTGCCCCTGGATCGTCTGGATCGTGTTGAGACTGGCGCGGCGCATCAGCCATTTGGCATTGTCGCCGTACTCGTCGGGCAGCGCGCTCCACATGGCCTGAATATCGGCCTGCGTCAGTGCGCCCGCCGCCAGCGGCACATTCGTGGCGCCCGCCTCGGCCGCCGCCACCACCAGCTGGTTGTGCGTGCGCGCCATGGCGCGGCCGATCCAGTCCTCGATCCACGCCATCAGATTGGAATCCTCGTCGGCCAGCAGCTCTTCGGTAATGTCGATGTACTTGCTGTAGGTCGCAAGCGTCATCGCCACCAGGCCCAGGATCGGGGCGTCCTTGTCCTTCGGCCCCAGCTCCGGCGTCAGCTTGAAAGGCTCCACGTCGGCGCCCTCGGTGATCACATTGACCGTCGTGCCCTTGCCGGCAATCGTGCGCACGCCCAGCTTGTCGGCGATGTTCTGCTCGTCGCGCTTGGCAATGATGCGGTTGTAGTGGCCCACGGGCACGGCATAGCCGGCGCTGGCGGGCGTGCTCAGCTTCATGTCCACGGGATTGGATGCGCGGTAGTCCAGCAGCGGCTTCTGGTCGCCGGTGCGGATGTAGGCGCCCATGGCCCGCTCTTCCTGAAAGCGCGGGTCGCGGCGCAGATTCAGATTGCGCCCGGCATACTCGGTCGCCGCCGCAAGTCCGGAATCCAGTTCCGGTTCCTCATGGCCCAGCAGTTGCTGGATCGTTTCGGCGCGCGCGGCCGATTCCAGCAGCCGCTGGTGTTCGGCCAGGGCATTGTCGTATTCGCCGCGCTCGTCCTCGGTCATGATGCGTTTTTCATTGTTTACGATCTGGTCCAGCTGCTCGATGCGCTGCAGGTAGGAGTCGGCCTTGCGGCGCATGTCCACGGGCGCCAGCTTGTCTGCAATCATGGTATTGGTTCCCCCTCGGTGTGCAATTGGTCTGCCCTGGGCAGCCGGCGCCCGCCGGTCCGCTTGCGGCTGTATCTTGACCGGCGCCCGCCGGTACAATTCGGGTATTTCGGGCAATTCGCCCCATTCGGACCGCACGCTGGCCGTCGTGTTGGCATAGGCCGGGAAGGGCACCACCGACACCTCGCGCAAGCTTACCGCCAGCAGCGTGCGCACCGGGCCGCTTTCGGTCTTGGCCCATGCGTCCTTGTCGACCGTAAAGCCAAAGCTCATTTGGTCGACGTCGCCGCGGCGCATGCTCTCCACATGCCCCGCGGCGCTCGCCGGCGGCGTAATGCGCACGCGCAAGCCTGTGCCGTCCTCTTCAAGCTGCAGCGTGCCGGCCTTGGTGCGCCCCAGCACCTGCGAATGGTCGTGGTTCCACAGGGCGCGAATGTCGCCAGATAATGATTGCTTGAAGGCGCCGGGCGCGATCTGTTCGCGAAAGCCGCCCAGGTCCTCAGACAGCGAATTGAATACCGCCGCGTAGCCCTCGATCACGGGCGCATTGCTCTCGCCGCGCACCTCGATCTGCATCACGATTGGATAGCGTTCCATGCTGGTTTCTCCTATGCCGCGACGCAAACGCAGTCGCACCCTTGATGCAAGCCGGGGTGTGTCTTTTTGCCGTGGATGCGCAGCTGGTTGCCGTCGGCGTCGACAATCACGCCATCCTCGATAAAGGCGCCGCCCACGGCCGTGCGCCGCCCGTGCATCCTGCGGCAAAATGGGCACGACTTGCCCCTGGCCGCCCACACCGTGGCCGCCACGCCCACCAGCGCATAACTGGCGATGCTGGCGGCGTTGATGCTGTCCACCGACTGGCGCATGCCCTCCTTGGCGGCGCGTTTCTCTTCCCATTCGCCCACGCGCCCCTCGACCGCCTCCAGCCCCGCCGCGCCTTCGTTCTCGCCCAGCAGCGCCGCAATCTGCCCTTCGCTGGCCAGCACCCAGGCGGCGCTCAAATTCGCCAGGAATGCCGCCGTAAAGTCGGCAAAGGAGCGCGGCACGGGCACGCCCACTTCGCCCTTGACCGAATTGGCGGCGGCGCGCACGCTTGCGGTCAACACCGGCGCAAAATAGGCCGGGATTTTCGGCTGCAGCTCGCGGTAGAATTCGACCAGCCAGGCCTCAAACGCCGCCCGGTCCGTGCCCACGTTTGCCAGCTTGCGCTGCAGATCGGCGGCCTCGCGCTTGACCAGGCGCGCGGCGGCGTCGGTCCACAGCGTGCGCATGGTGGCGATCAGCTCCTGGCGATCTCTGCGCACGGCATGCTGGGCGGCCGTCAGCACGTCATCATCCGGCCCGTCGTCATCCTCCGGCGGCGCCTCAAAGTCGCTGTCCAGATCGGGCACCGTCGCCCGCACCAGCAACGCCGGCAATTCGGCCCCCCCCCACACGCGCCCAATCGCCCGCGCTGCTGGTGTAGGCGCCGGTGGGATTGCCGCTGGCGCTGCACCGGGATTCTCGATTTTCGCCTCGGCCTCGGCCGACAATGCCGGCGCCGTGGTCATGTTCAGCGGCGCCAGGAATTCGTCCAGACCGTCGACCTCGTTGAAGTTCTCCAGGGCGCGCACCTCGTTGCGATTCATCCAGCCGTTTTGCACGCCGATTGCGTAGCTCTCCATGCGGCTTTTGGTGTCGCCGCGCAGCAGCCCCTGCATCCTGTGCTCGGCAAAGTAGCGCGCCCGTTCGCTGGGCAGCAGCAGCGTGCGCCAGATTTCATCCTCAAAGTTGCGCGCCCAGGGCAGCAAGGTGTACTGCACGAATTCCAGATTGTTCTGCTCGGCGCTGGCGTAGCTTTGCGCCCCCGGGTCCCCGATCAGGTGCGGCGGCACGCCAAAGGCGCGGGCAATCTCCTGCACGCTGTATTGTCTGGATTCTAGAAATTGCGCCTGGTCAGGCGGCACGCTGATCGGCGTGTACTTGTCGGCGCCCTCCAGCACCGCCACGCGGCCGCTGTTGCGCTGGCCGCCGTGCAGATGCTGCCATTCCTCACGCAAGGTTGTGCGGCTTTCGGGCGTCAGCCGGTGGGCGATATTCAGCACGCCGTCCGGCCGCGAAGAATTTGCGTAGAAGCTCCCGGCGCTGCCCTGCAAGGAAAGCGCCAGCGCCAGATTTTCGCGCATCAGGTTTTCGATCACGCCGTAGCCAATGCGCCCGTCGCCGGACAGCCCGCGCAGGTGCAGCACTTCATAGGCGCCGTAGGTCACATGCTGGGCGCCGGTGTTCACCTTGTAGCCCAGCCCGCCGTCGGCGGCGTCGACAAATTCAAGATTGTTGGGATCGAGCGGCACCAGCGCCACGGGGTCGCCGCTGCGGTCGCGAATGATGCGGCTGCAGCCGTTGCCATAGAGCAGCGTCCACATCCAGATCGTCTCGCGCCACTTGTAGCCGGTCTGCCAGGAATTCGGCACGCTCAGCACCTGCGCCAGCGGCGTGGCGAAGTCGCGTTCCTTGCCGGCCTCGATGCGCCGGTAGACGTGCAGCGGCATCCCCGCCAGCGTGCCGCTCAGCAGCCGCACGCAAGCCAGCACGGCCGACACGCGCAGCGCCGATTCCTCCGACACCCACGGCGCCCAGCCGACACCGCCGGCGTCAAAGGCCGCCACGGCGTCATAGAATGGCTCGGCTCCGCGTGTGTCAACGGTCGGCGCCGGCTTGCCGGTCAGCCATTCCACAAAGCCCATAAGTTGTCCTGGGATAAAAGAAAAAGCGCCACCACGCCCGATTGGGCATGGTGGCGCTCGCGGCGCTCTGTGCGATATTGTGCGCTTATTGTGCGTTTCTGTCAACCGTTTGGCGGCTCTTCGCCGTCATAGGCATTGAAATCGCTCATTACATCCAGATTCATCTCCGGCCGTTCCACCAGCGCCGAGACAAACAGCACCTCTTCCACGCCCACGGCCGCCAGCGCCACATGATAGCGCACGCCGCGCCGCACAATCTCCAGCGTGCGCCCGTCGCTGGTCAGCCGGCACAACAGCTTGCCGTCCTCGCTGCGCACCTCCACCATGCGCCGGTGGCCGGTCATTCAACATGCGCCCAGGTTATACCATTCAGGATGCGACCAATCGCGGTTCGATTGACGCCATAAAGCCGTGCAATTTGACCGGCAGACATTCCCGCAGCGCTTTTCGCCCGAATCGCCCGCACATCCTCTTTCGTCAGTTTTGAATTGTGATGTTCTTCGCCTTTTCTGTCGTGGCGCGGCGCGGATGGATCGGCGCCGGGCACATGCGCCCAAATCTTGCCGGTAACAACCATGCGAATGAGCGAATAGTCAACCCCGTACGCGGCGGCAATTTCCTCGCCGCTTTGCCCGCGTGCATATCTCTCCCGAATCTCCTGCACTTTTGCGGGCGTCAATTTTGCAGACGGATTTTGCTCGCCGACAAAACTGCGTTCCCTGCCCTTGCTGCGCATATCTGCCATGTTTTCGGCATTGGTTCCAACCCGTAGATGCTCAGGATTGGTGCAGGCTGGATTGTCACAAGAATGCAGAACAAAAAGCCCGTCTGGAATTGAGCCGAAATGCAGCTCGTAACTGAATCGATGGGCGCCGATCGTCGTTTGCTTCCCATCCTTAACCACACCCAGGCAGCCATACCCTCCGCGTTGCGTCGCGCCTGTCCACCCCCAGCAACCCTCTTGTGTCTCCACCCTGGACCAAAACAGCTCTTCCGTCGTTGGGACCGATTTTCGACTCATGCCGCCTCCTATAGCACCATTAACCCCTCGTCATAGAGCGACATCCCTTGCTGGTTCACGATGGCTCTGTCCAAAGACATAATCGCCGCCACCAGCCCGTCGATTTTCTCGCGGCTCTTGTTTTTGGCCGGCTTGGCATTGCCGGCGGCGTCCTGTTGCACCACCAGATTGTCGGCCGCCCACCTGAGCACGGGATTGCCGTCGTGGCCCAACTCGCGGCTGGCCACCATGCGCGCCAGCGCCGAAGTCGGACGCGACATCGAGGTAAACCCCTGGCCGAAATCCACCATCACAAAGCCCTGGTCCTCGAGCTGCTGGCGGATTTGCCGCGCGCCCCAGCGGTCAAAGGCAATTTCCGCAATGTCATACAGCCCGCGCAGCTCGACAATGCGCGCGATGATGCGCTCGAAGTCGATCACGTCGCCGGGCGTGGCCTCGATCCACCCTTCGCGCTGCCATACATCGTAGGGCACGCGGTCGCGCCGAATGCGCGCCTGCATATCGGCCGTGGGTATCCAGTGCCACACGCGCACATGCCACGGCTCGCCCTCTTCGATTGGCGGAAAGACCAGCGCAAGCGCCGCCAGATCATGGGTGTTCGCAAGGTCCAGCCCTCCATAGCACACGCGCCCGGTCAAGTCGACCGGCGCCACCGCGCACAGGTCCCAAAGCCGCATGTCCAGCCAGCGCACATCCTGCTGGGTCCACAAATTCAAGTGCAGCCGCTGAAAGGTGTTCTGATAGCCGGGCGTCTGCAGCGCCCGGTTGCACTGCTCGGCCAGGTAGTCCATGGTCAGCGTCACGCCCAGCCCCGGATTGGCCTTGGCCCACGTCGCCGGGCTGGTCCAGTCGTCACTTTCGCCGGCGGCGGCGATGTAGCCGAAGTGCGTCGGCGCCACCATCGGGTCGGCAATTACGGCCGTGCTCAGTGCGTGCTGTTCCCAGCAGATACTATTCCGGTCAAAGCCGGCCGTGGTGATCATCACCAGCAGCGGCTGCGCCCGGGCGCCCATGCTGGTCTGCAGCACGTCAAACAGCTCGCGGTTCGGCTGGGCGTGCAGCTCATCGAAGATCACGCCCGACGCATTCAGCCCGTGTTTTGAATAGGCCTCGGCCGACAGCACCTTGTAGCTGCTGTGCGTGCTCTGCACCACCATGCTGCGCTTGAAAATGCGCACGCGCCGCGACAGCGCCGGGCTGTCCTGCACCATCTGCTTGGCCACTTCGTAGACGATGCCCGCCTGGTCGCGGTCCGCCGCCGCCGAGTACACCTCGGCCCCGGCCTCGCCGTCCGCAAGCAGCAGATACAGGGCAATTGCCGAGCACAGGGCGCTCTTCCCGTTCTTCCTGGGGATTTCGATGTAGGCGGAGCGGTAGCGGCGCGTGCCGTCAGCCCGTTTCCATCCAAACAGCTCGCGCATGATCGCCGCCTGCCAGGGCTGCAGCGTGAAACGTTCGCCCGCCCACACGCCTTTGGAGTGGCGCAAAAAGCCCTCGATGAAGTCGACCACGCGCTGGGCAGCCTTTTCGTCAAAATAAAAGCCCGCCCGCGCCAGATCATCCGTCATGCCCGCTTTTCCCAGCGCAGATGTGGCGCATCGGGTCCGTT
>Ga0193740_1000120_pt1 | contig 22372 bp, 16 predicted proteins | sample L2s1metaG_FD_145072 | JGI IMG/M metagenome (GOLD analysis project Ga0193740, IMG submission 145072) | Soil microbial communities from a riparian zone of the East river system, Colorado, United States - L2s1 | ecosystem: Environmental > Terrestrial > Soil > Riparian zone | place: USA: East River... | reverse complement strand
CACCGGCGGAATAGGCAATCGTGGAGTCAACAATCGGTGCAGGCATGGGAGTTGGATTTAAGGAAAAGTATCCTTTTGTTTTATTTGGACTTGAAAGATTGGTAAAATCAAATCCACTATTGGTCATTGACAATGGCTGAAAGATCCGTTCCCTCACCACTTTTTCATAAGGTTTCTTTTCAACTTTTTCAATGATATAACCCAAAATAGAATATCCCGAATTACTGTAATGCCACTTGGCGCCTGGTTCAAAATCCGGCGAATAACCTGCAAAGATCTTCAACATCTGTTCCTGCGCATAATGTTTAGTTACATCACTTTTCATTAAAACAGAGTCTTCGGTATAGTTATGAATGCCTGAAGTATGGGTGAGCAGGTTTTCAATTGTAATCTTATCGCCGTTTGCAAAGCCGGCAAAATACTTGTTTAATTTATCCTTGACGGAAAGTTTACCCTCCTGCTGTAACTCCATAATAACAGCAGCTGTAATTTGTTTGGTAATAGAACCTATTTGAAAAATGCTATTTACATCATTTGGAATTTTTTGTTCAGCATTGCGAAAACCAAAGCCTTTTTGATAAATAATCTTTCCTTTCTGTGCTACCAGCACTGATCCGTTTAATTTATTTTGACTGGCGTAAGCTGTAAGCAGTTCCTCAATTTTTTGTTCTACAGACTGTGCATGGCACCGCACAAATATAAATGCGATCAATAAACACAATGTTATCCTTTTCATACTGATTGGTTATTTGTTTCAACTATTTCAGGGGCCATTGTTTTTAACCTCACTTCAAAATCTTTCCAGCTTTTTGAAGTATCACCATTGATTTCTATTTTTCCTTCGTCCGCTAACTTTTTCATGCGCCACAACAAAAAAACATCACCCGTTTTTATTTTCATTTTTCCGAGAATGTTATGCATAGCCTTATTCCCTCTTTGCCATTCGTTGCTTATTCCGCTCAGTATATCCTTATCATAGAAATCTTCTTCTTTTCCAACAATTTTCTTACCTCCTTCCAAAATGCGAATCACTGCATTTTCACTGCAGAGTTTTTTCCATTCATCCGGATCAACTTCAAACTCACTTAAGGTTATTTTACGATTGAGCTTTTTTGCTTTCAAAAACTCCTTTGGTTGTATTTCATGTAAAGTAGTAGGATAGAATATGTGTCCCTTTTCATTGATAAAAGGAAGGTTATTGAAATAAAGGATCACGATTCGACCCTGGTAATCCTTCAATTGGGATATGAACCAATAGTAACCGCAAACATCATGTTGGTTTTGTCCCATCCAGATCCAAAGTTCTTCCGTTGGGTTTTCATCCAGGCTCTTTTTCAGGTTGTGCACAGCCAAACGATCATCCACCAGGTCCATTAACTGATCCGCGTTATAAGGAGATGCTTCCAAAAGTTGTTTCCACCACTCCCTTCTTTGTTGATAACCTTCTGTTTCGTAAATCTCACCAAGAGGACCAACTGCATAATCGTCACGGATAATTTTTATTTCACCACTTAAAGATTCATCCAGATCTATAGCTTTTTGCAGTACAACAATATCAGCCTCCTGGAAAACAATATGTATCATCGGTTTGGTTTTTTAAGCAACGGCATCTTCAACCGTATCCAGTTCAACACGCAGGTTATTGATAATGAATTCCTGTCTTTCCTGCGTATTCTTTCCCATATAATATTCAAGTAAGTGCTGAATATGATCACCATGGTCAAGAATAACAGGATCGAGTCGAATTTCATCACCAATAAATCTTCCGAATTCATCCGGGGAAATTTCACCCAACCCTTTGAAGCGAGTGATCTCGGGCTTACTACCCAGTTTTTTTACAGCAGCCTGTTTTTCTGATTCCGAATAGCAATAAATAGTTTCCTGTTTATTTCGTACACGGAACAATGGCGTTTGCAAAATATAAATGTGGTTGTTTTTTACAAGATCAGGAAAAAACTGGAGAAAGAAGGTCATAATAAGTAACCGTATATGCATACCATCCACATCTGCATCAGTAGCTATCACAATGCGGTTAAAACGCAAGCCGTCCAGTCCTTCTTCGATATTCAGCGCATGTTGTAAAAGGTTCAGTTCTTCGTTTTCATAAACTACTTTTTTTGTCATACCAAAGCAATTCAATGGCTTTCCACGTAAGCTGAATACAGCCTGGGTTTCCACATCTCTTGCCTTGGTTAACGATCCGCTGGCTGAATCGCCTTCGGTAATAAAAATGGTGGTTTCTTTTTGCGTTGCAAAAAACTCCTGTCTATTCTTCGATGGAGGCTCTTCGTTTAAGTGAACGCGGCAATCGCGTAATTTCTTATTGTGAAGATTTGCTTTTTTGGCTCGTTCATTCGCAAGCTTTTTAATACCTGCCAAATCCTTTCTTTCCCTCTCACTTTGTTCGATGCGTTTCTTTAATGCATCAGCAACAGAAGGGTTTTTATGAAGGTAATTATCCAATTCCTTTGAAAGGAAATCCAAAATAAACTGGCGCATGCTTGGTCCGCCCTCGTCCACATTTATCGAACCCAGCTTGGTTTTTGTCTGCGATTCAAATACCGGTTCTACCACTCTTACCGCAATTGCGGCAACAATACTTGCCCGGATGTCTGAAGCTTCATAATCCTTTTTGAAATAATCGCGGATAACTTTTACATAAGCTTCCCTGAATGCAGCCTGGTGCGTACCACCCTGGGTAGTATGCTGACCATTTACAAATGAATGATATTCTTCCCCGTAATCATTATTATGCGTAAGGGCAACTTCAATATCTTCCCCCCTTAAATGAATAATTGGGTAACGAATGCCATCAGGATTGGTGTCGGCATTGGTTTCCCTTGTTAAAAGATCAAGTAAACCATTTTTACTGACATAGGTTTTTCCATTGAAGATGATCTTCAAACCTGCATTTAAAAAGCAATAATTCCAGATTTGTTTTTCCAAAAATTCAGGGATAAAATGGAAATGTTTAAATACAGTATCATCCGGAATGAAATTCACCAATGTCCCATTGTCGCCTCCGGATTTTGCTTCCTTGTATTCTTTTATCAAAACCCCTCTTTCAAATTCCGCTTCCTTTACTTTTCCTTCCCTGAAAGATGAAACCTTGAAATATTGACTCAGCGCATTTACTGCCTTTGTACCTACACCGTTTAATCCTACACTTTTCTGAAACACTCTACTATCATACTTGGCACCTGTGTTTATTTTGCTCACAACGTCAACGACCTTTCCTAATGGAATTCCGCGTCCATAATCACGTATGATTACAGTTTTATTTTCTATGGTAACCTCAATGGTCTTTCCATACCCCATTGTGTACTCATCAATACAGTTGTCGATTACTTCCTTAACCAAAACGTAAATCCCGTCATCCGGGCTTGAACCATCCCCCAGCTTTCCAATATACATTCCGGGGCGAAGGCGGATATGTTCCTTCCAATCGAGGCTTTTGATACTCTCTTCAGTATATTCAAAGAGAGTTTTTTTAGTTTCTGCCATAGGATTTTTCACTACTATTTTTGTAAAAATAAATTATTGACTCAAGCAAATTGCTACTATCCTGTCTCTGTTGCTCAGTTTATTTTATGCACTGAGAATGATTACAAGCTTAAGGCCTGCAACTAGTTGTATTTTTAAACTGAGGTAAAAAATCAGCAATGCATTATAGAAATAGTGGCAAATTCTATCAGCCCAGCGGCACAAATATAAATAAAAGCAACTACCAAAATGCTAAATGTTTTAGCTATTCCGAAAAAAAATCTTTTCTTTCCACAGCCCATAATATATTGGTTTTAAGACGATTACAGCCTTAAATAAATTTTATCCTCAAAGACATTTTTCTGGGAACAAATGACCTAATTTTGAACCATACTTCGGCACAAAATTTTAAGCCATTTTACCGAAGCTTCTGCAACTACACCCAAAATAATTCTACTTACAACCTGTTAGTTAACTAACCCGTAGTTATCGTATAACCACCAAAAATGGAGGATTGAAATGTATTCGTATGGATTATTGGAGCCCGGATGTTATTACCTGGTTCAGGAAGAACTTGACTCACCTATTGAATTAATAAAAGTGACAGTAGAAACTGATCACTGTATGTACATATTTAAATACAATGATGAATTAGCTACTACGTGGAGGCGCAAAAATGATAAACTCCACGACATTATTGAATGTTTAAGCGACGATATGGTAGAGGTTTGGGAAAAGCATTACAATAATAATGAGGAGTCGTACTACGAAGAGGATGACGATTAATCCTTTCATATAAATCCCATAGGTTGAATTGTTGATGATTTTTATCTTTATACAAACATCAACAAATGCTTGCTGAGCTTTACCGGAAAATCAATCCCCTCTTAATAGTATTCGCGTGTACCTTAAATCTACATGCACAGGATGATCTTCCAAAAGATTACCTCTCAAAAGAGTTTCATACAGGTCGCCGTGAGGCCGCAAGGGCTTTGATGCCTGATAATTCGGTGATGGTTGTTTTTGCAGCTCCTGCCCGCACATTTTCTAACGATGTTACTTATCTCTATCATCAGAATCCCGACCTGTATTATTTTACCGGTTACAAAGAGCCTAATTCCGTACTGTTTATTTTTAAAGAGCAACAAACAAACACCGATGGAAAGAAATTTAATGAATTGTTTTTTGTTCAAAAAAGAAATGCACTGGCTGAGCAATGGACAGGCAGACGTTTGGGCACTGAAGGCGTAAAAACCCAACTTGGTATAGACAATGTCTATAATAATGACGAATTAAAAAAATTACCTCTCGACCTATCAAAGTTCAAAACTATAATTTTTGGAAGCTTTTATGAAGATGTGACCGATAATCCCTCGGATAAAGCTGATTTATATGATCTCATTTCTGTTGTAAAGCAACAGATCAACCTGCCTGCAGATTATCAAAATACGCTCTACAGGGATCTTGGATATTTTAAAAACCGTGCTTCGGTAGCCAACATAGACCGAATGATAGAGAATTTCAAAATGAAAATGGAGGCGAACGAGATCTACAGGAACAACACGCTTGTAAAAGCGATTGTTGAGATAAAAGATTCTGCAGAATTAGAAAATGTAAAGACCCAAATAGGTGAAGCAAACATCAATACCTTACTTTTTGACCAGATCACAGGTGCTTTAAGAGAAATTAAAACACCGGAGGAAATGCAACTTATTCGTAAAGCCGTTGAAATTTCCTGTATTGGTCAAAATGAAGTGATGAAAACGGTGCGACCGGATATGTCTGAACTTGAAATCCAGGGTTTGCATGAGTACGTACATAAAAAATATGGAGCGGAGGAAGTTGGTTATGGTTCTATAATAGGTGCAGGTGAAAACGGATGTATACTGCATTACACGGAAAATTCAAAAACCAAAGTGGGAACCGATCTGTTATTGATGGATGTAGGAGCAGAATACCATGGATACACTGCAGATGTTACCCGCACAGTTCCTGTAAGCGGGAAATTCTCTCCGGAGCAAAAAGCTATTTATAAAATTGTATATGATGCGCAGGAGGCCGCTTTTAAACTGTTAAAAAGTGGTGCAAAGTCGTCAGATGCAAGTGCGGCGGCAAAAGAAACGATTGCCAATGGTTTATTACAATTAGGCATAATTAAAAACAAAAATGAGGTAACCAGGTATTACCCTCATGGACTTTCCCATCATATTGGTCTCGATGTTCACGATAAAGCGGTATCGCAAATTTTGAAAAAAGATATGGTTATTACAATTGAACCGGGAATTTATATTCCGGGCAACAGTCCGTGTGATAAAAAATGGTGGGGAATCAGTGTTCGTATTGAAGATGATGCTTTGATTACAAATGAGGGATACGAATTGCTTTCATCCTTTGCTCCCCGTTCTATTGAGGATATAGAAAAAATGATTGCTCAAAAATCTCTGTTGGATAACTATAAATTGCCGCCACTAAAATCAACAGAAAAGAAAAAGGCTTTTTAATTCATCCGAACCCGTCTCAATTCTAAAAGATTTAATGCATTTGCCGGGAAGTCCTTGACATTCGGTTGAACCAGGTGTACAACCACATCATACCACAAAGGAACTACCGGCGCATCGTCCATCATGACCTGGTCGGCCTGTTGGTAAAGCTGGTAACGCAAAGAATCATTCGTTTCACTAATTGCTTTTTCAAACAAAGCATCAAACCGGGGGTTGCTGTAACGAGTGTAGTTAGGCGGTGCCGGATTTTTTGAATAAAAAACCGAAAGATAATTTTCCGCATCAGGATAATCCGCAATCCAGCTGCCACGAAAAAAAGGCGTTTTTGAATTCGATGTCAGATCAAGCAACAATGATTTCTGCACTACATCCACCTGTATTTTTAAGCCAATTTCTTCCAGCTGCCTGGCTATATAACTTGCAATTTCAGAATAAGTAGGAATGGTTTGCAACTTGATTACCGGAAGTGTTTTGGTAGTAAATCCAGCATCCCTGATAAGCTTTCTTGCAAGTTCCGGGTTATAGGAATACCCTTTGACCCTTACCGAATCAAATGAAGGCAAACCTGCCGGAACAAAACCAGATTGCGCAGGAATACCTAAAGAATTGCGTAAGTATAAAACCATTTTTTCCCTGTCGAATCCATAATTAATGGCCTGGCGAATTTTTTTTGAAGCAAGAGGAGTATTTTTCAATAGCGAATTTGCAGTATCCACTAATATTCCGAAATATTCAATATTGAGATAAGAGTGTGTTTGCAATTGAATTTTATCTTGCCAATCTTTTCTCAGTGTTCCTCGTTTGGTCAGCACCTCATCTTTAAAGGAAGCATCAATATCGTTAATGAAATCCAGCTTCTTCTGACGGAACAATAAAAACTCGGTTGCCTTACTATCAAAAAAACTTATTTTAATTCCGTCGAGGTACGGCAGTCGCCTGCCATGTTCGTCCTTTTCAAAATAATTTGGGTTTTTTTTCATCACTAATGCCTGCCCCTCTTCCCATGCCACGAATTGGAAAGGTCCGGTACCTACAGCGTGCCGGCGAAAATCCGTTCCATATTTTTCAACCGCTTCCTGAGGAAGAATTGAACAATATTGCATCGATAATATTCCAAGAATGGGTTGGTATGGCCTGGACAGTTTCAGCTGGAATGTAGTATCATCAATTGCTTTAAAGGCGTTAATCGTATCAAGCTTGTCATTAAATATCCAGGATCCGGGACTTGCAGTGTTCCTGTCAATAATTCTTTTAAAACTATATTCTATATCCTTTGCGTTCATTGCCCTGCCTCTGCCATTTGGAAAACAGTCATCATTGTGAAAAACAACATCACTTCGCAAATGAAAAGTGTACATGGTTTTATCATCGGAGATTTCCCATTGCTTTGCTAATGATGGAACAATATTTAATTGACTGTCCACTTCAACCAATGTATTGTATAGTTGATGAACAGCCCACATTATGGATTGATTTTTGGCAACTGCCGGGTCTAAAGAAGCTATGCCGGTTTGTTCATTGTAATGAAAAATATTTTCAGTTCTCTTTTCGCTGTTGTAGCAGGAGATCAGTCCAATTGAAAAAAGTAGTAATGTTAAAGATTTATACCAGCGGAGCATATCTTGTTCAAAAGCAATCTAAATTAGACAAGTATTGTTTGAAAATCCAAATCAGTGAAATGAATAGACAATTTTTGACCCTTGTAATCGCATCTTTCTTCTTGACCTCGTGTTCTGTAGCACAATCTTTAAATAAAAAAAACAATTTTACACGCCAGGATAGTTTACGTGGAAGCAATGGAGCTGAAAGAGCATGGTGGGATGTTTTACATTATGATGTGAATGTTACCCCCGACTACAACACCAAATCAATAACGGGTAAAACAACCATTCAATACAAAGTACTCCGTGGGCAGCAGTCCAGGTACATGCAAATTGATCTTCAAAGACCTTTAATGGTGGATTCTGTATTTTATAATAATAAGCTTTATATAAATGATCCTTCAATGCCCTATTATAACGAGGGCAATGTGTGGCATATTCCTCTACCTGTAATGCCGGTAAACAGTACACATTCCATAACCGTCGTATATCATGGCAAACCAAAGGAAGCCATTCGACCGCCCTGGGATGGCGGGTGGGTTTTTGCAAAAGATGCAAAAGGCCGTCCCTGGATGACAGTTGCCTGCCAGGGACTTGGAGCATCGGTATGGTACCCGTGCAAAGACTTCCAGGCAGATGAACCTGATAATGGTGCAACATTGACTATTAATGTTCCCGATTCGTTGATAGGCGTGGGTAATGGAAGACCTGATCATACATCCGGAAATACAAATTCAAGGTTGAGATCATACACCTGGAAAGTAAAGGCTCCAATTAATAACTATACCATTATTCCTTACATAGGCCATTATGTAAACTGGAGCGATACACTACAAGGTGAAAAAGGCAAACTGGATTTGAATTATTGGGTACTGGACTATGATCTTGAAAAAGCAAAAAAGCAATTTGAACAGGTAAAACCTATGTTTCGTGCGTTTGAATATTGGTTCGGCCCCTACCCTTTTTATGAAGATGGTTACCAGTTAATAGAAGCCCCCCATTTAGGAATGGAACATCAAAGTGCAGTAGCTTACGGAAATCATTTTCAAAATGGTTATTTGGGAAGAGATCTTTCCGGAACCGGTTGGGGAATGAAATGGGATTACATTATAGTTCACGAAAGCGGGCATGAATGGTTCGCCAACAACATTACTACTAAAGATGTTGCAGACATGTGGGTCCATGAGGGATTTACCAGTTATTCCGAAGCCCTGTTCATTGAATATTATTACGGCAAACATGCAGCTAATGAATACGTACAGGGGCTTAGAAAAGAAATTGCAAATGATAAACCGATTATTGGTCCATACGGTGTAAACCGGGAAGGTAGTGGAGACATGTATTTCAAGGGAGCCAATATCCTCCATACTGTGCGACAGGTCATTAACGATGACGAAAAGTTCAGGCAGATACTTAGAGGATTAAATAAAGATTTTTATCATCAAACGGTGACTACAAAACAGATAGAAGATTATTTCAGCCAGAAGAGCGGGAAAGATCTCAGTAAATTATTCGACCAGTATTTAAGAACCAATCAAATACCAACACTGCAGTTTAAGTCTGACGTGGGTAACATAAAATTCAAATGGATGAACTGCATTGCAGGATTCACGATGCCTGTAAAACTTACCAATGGCCAATGGATCAATGCCACAACCGCTGAACAAAAAATAAAACTGGAAGGAACTAATCATTCAGATATTGACGTTGATAAAAACTTTTACATCAATGTAAAAAAATAGAACTGAGAATTAATAATAATAGATGAACGTGTAAAGAAACTTCCTTCATTTTTATTTTCGGCCGAATAAAAGTAATCTTGCTGAACAATTTTCAGATTAATCCTTCAAATCCACTTAATCCCAGTTCAGACAAATGAGCAGCATCCGAAGGCAAAGTATCATTTCCTCTATTGTTGTTTACTTTGGATTTGCGCTCGGATTTTTAAACACCTATCTCTTTACAAGAGAGGGGGGGCTCACTAAAGAGCAATTTGGCCTTACCCAAACATTTATTGCTTTTGCCAATATTATGTTTTCAATTGCCTGTCTTGGCATGCCGGCATATATAGGAAAATTCTTTCCATATTATAAATCGCATTTACCCAATAAAAAGAATGACCAGTTGACCATTGCGTTGTTGTTGGCCTGCTTTGGTTTTTTAATAGTGACCTTAATTGGAATAGTTTCCAAGCCCATTATCATCGACGTTGTCTTTAAAAATTCTCCAGAGCTTCCAAAATATTTTTACTGGACGTTTATTTTCGGTTTTGGTTATACAGTTTATATGATTATGGAAGCCTATGCATGGCAACAACGGCAAGCGGTACTTAGTAACTTTTTGAAGGAAGTTGTGTTCAGGGCATTTACAACTGTTCTCATCGTACTTGCCACTTTGCACGTAATAAAATCATTTGACGTTTTCATTGGCATTTACTCGTTCAGTTTTCTGGCAATAGTAATTGTAATGTTTACTTTCTTTTACAAAAGAAAAGAACTGCATTTTACTCTTTCAATAAGTAAGGTCACCAAAAAATTCAGGAATAAAATTATACAGCTGGCATCTTACATTTGGGCCGGTAGTTTACTCTTCATTCTTGCCAGTGTATTTGATACCATAGTTATTGCTGCTGTTATGCCTAACGGGATGGCGGCTGCGGGGGTATATGCCCTTGCACAAAATATTTCCAGCCTCATTCAGGCTCCGCAACGGGCAATTATATCTTCCGCGATAGGACCTTTATCGCAGGCATGGAAAGAAAAAAACTATGGAAAAATTGACAGGGTGTACCATCGGTCCTCAATCAATCAATTGGTGTTTTCCTGTGCCATGTTCAGTCTGATCTGGCTAAATTTTGATGATGGCATTTCCACGTTCGATTTACAGGAAGGTTACCGGGCTGCCAAATGGGTTTTCTTTTATATTGGTATTGCAAAGATCATTGATATGGGCACAGGATTGAATTCGCAGATCATTGGAACTTCTACCTACTGGCGTTTCGAATTCACAAGTGGAATCATCTTACTTGCAATTACCCTTCCATTAGCCTGGCAGTTAACCCGAATATATGGCATCATTGGGCCGGCTTATTCCAACCTTATATCATTTACAGTTTTCAATATCATCCGTTATTGGTTCTTATTGAAGAGATTTAAAATGAAGACATTTACCGATAAATCAGTTTATACGGTTTTACTTGCGGGTGCAACTTATTTTTTATGCTATTGGCTTTTTAATGACAAAACCGGTTTCGAGTGGATTATTTTAAGAAGCGCTTTCTTTATCTCAGTCTATGCGACTGGAATGTTTTTACTTAAACTTACTCCAGATGTATTACCGGTACTCTTAACCCTAAAAAAGAAATCAGGGTTTAACCGTTGAAGCTGTGAGTTGTACCTGGTTTACCCTGCCTACGCCAATAAATTTTTTCATCCAATACTCATCATACAGGTCGCTGATGGTTACACCAGCTGTGGATGCATGAATGAATTTGTTGTTTTGAAGATACATGCCCACATGTGATACTCCACCAATAGTATTAAAGAATACAAGATCACCCTCTTTTAATTGGGCGCGGGAAAGCTTGCGTGAAAAATCGTACTGCTCCCTGGCAGTACGGGGGAGAGAAATATCATATAACCCTGTAAATAAAATTTGCATTAAGGCAGAACAATCGATGCCATCTTTGGAAGTACCACCAAGCCGATAGCGGGTACCAATCCATTGATCAAGCACCTTAAAAAGATTCAGGTTAAGCGCCTGTTCCACCTCCACATCTAACAGTAAAGCATATTTCAATTGAAGACCACTTGCCTCTTCAATTGTGGACTCGGCACTCAAACCAGGAATGATCTTTTTCTCTTCTTTGAATATGGATTGGGAAAAAACAGCTTTCGGATCGGAAGCAATAGTTTGATTGCCTGAAGCCTGTACATTAATATCATCCAGGAACTTAACTTCTTTGTTTACCGAGTTACCTTGCTTTTTCTTTTGCGCCTGGACTGGCATAGCGACGCTAATGCTGAGAAGGAAAAAACTGATTATGAAAAGGACGAATCTGCTCATAAGGTTTCTTAAATGAATTGGATGGGGTAGCGAAAGTAAATAATTTTCCACAAGATGTGAACTATTTCAACGTAGTCTTGCCGGTTTTATTGCCATCTTAAGGTGTAAATTGCACGCCCGGCTTTTCTGCATCTATAATTTGACACTGATTAAGAGGAGTTTTACGACATGAAGTTTTCTCATTTACACGTTCATACTCAATATTCCCTGCTAGATGGGGCAGCTTCTATCTCCTCGCTATATAAAAAAGCAATTGAAGATGGAATGCCTGCGCTAGCTATTAGCGATCATGGTAATATGTTCGGCGCATTCGACTTTGTTGCCCAGGCCTATAAGCACTTAGATGAAAATGGCAAACCAAAGGTCAAGCCCATCGTAGGGTGCGAGTTTTATGTGGTAGCAGATAGGCATAGAAGATCGTTTACCAAAGAAGAAAAAGACAATCGCTATCACCAGATCTTATTAGCGAAAAATGAAATTGGTTATCGCAATCTTGTAAAGCTCACATCACTGGGATACATGGAAGGATTGTATGGAAAGTATCCGCGGATTGACAAAGGCCTTATAGAAAAATATCATGAAGGATTAATTGCAACAACCTGCTGCCTGGGTGCAATGGTGCCACAGGCAATTTTAAAGGGAAAAGAAGAAGAAGCGGAAAAAGAATTTAAATGGTGGTTGAATTTATTTGGAGATGATTATTATGTAGAGTTCCAACGCCATGGAATGGCAGACCAGGACCGGGTAAATAATGTTCTGATCAAATTTGCCACAAAGCATAATGTAAAAATTATTGCTTCAAACGATTCTCACTATACGGACGTTGAAGATTTCAATGCCCATGATATTTTACTTTGTATCAACACCGGCGAAAAACTTTCCACTCCTGCCCTACGCGAGTTTGCCGACGACGATATAAACATTAAGGACAAGCGTTTTGCATTTCCAAACGACCAGTTTTACTTCAAAAAAACGGCTGAAATGGCAGACCGTTTTAAGGATTTACCCGAGGCCATCGACAATACAAATGAAATTGTTGACAAGGTCCAGTTGCTGAACCTGAAAAGAGATATTCTACTTCCGGCCTTCCCCATTCCGAAAGAATTCCAGATTCATGAAGACAATAATTTAAATCAATGGGAATACCTCAAACACATTACCTATGAGGGTGCCAGGCGTCGCTATTCAGAAGTTGCGGAAGACCTTCGTGAACGCATCGACTTCGAGTTGTTCACCATTAAAACAATGGGCTTTGCGGGATACTTTTTGATTGTAAGCGATTTCATAAAGGCTGGACGGGAGTTGGGTGTTTTTGTAGGACCAGGTCGTGGCTCGGCGGCAGGAAGTGTTGTTGCGTATTGCATTGGAATAACCAATATAGATCCCATTAAATACAATTTACTGTTTGAGAGATTTTTGAATCCTGACCGTAAGTCGATGCCCGATATTGATACAGACTTTGATGATATCGGGCGCCAGAAAGTAATTGACTACGTAGTTGATAAATATGGAAAGAACCAGGTGGCACAGATTGTAACCTATGGTACAATGGCTGCCAAGATGAGCATAAAGGACGTAGCTCGTGTTATGGACCTACCGTTGCCTGAATCCAATGCTCTTGCCAAACTTGTTCCGGAAAGACCCGGGACTAAGCTTTATCGTGTTCTACATGCACCACTTACTTTAAAAGAAGGTGAGAAGCCTTTGGATGAAGAATATAGTAGTGATGATATTGAGAATGCAAAAAAGCTTCGTGAGATTTATAATGCAAAAGGATTGGCAACTGATGTTTTGCATATTGCAGAAAGACTTGAAGGCTCTGTTCGAAACACTGGTATTCACGCCGCCGGTATCATCATTGCACCCAAGGATCTTACTGAGCTGATTCCGGTTTTCACATCCAAGGATACAAATCTTTGCATCACGCAAATTGAGGGAAGTGTTATTGAAGATAGCGGTGTACTCAAAATGGACTTCCTTGGATTAAAAACGCTTACTATCATTAAAGATGCGCTTGAAATTATCAGGCAGGATCATGGTGTTGATATAGATATTGATGCGATTCCTCTTGATGATACAAAAACATACGAACTCTATCAGCGCGGCGATACAATTGCAACATTCCAGTTTGAAAGTCCCGGGATGCAGAAGTATCTGAAAGAACTGAAGCCGGACCAGTTCGCCGATCTTATTGCCATGAACGCATTGTATCGTCCCGGACCAATGGCTTACATCCCACGTTATGTCGATCGCAAGCATGGAACGGAAGATGTTTCGTATGATGTTCCGGAAATGGAGGAATACCTGCAGGAAACATATGGTATTACTGTATACCAGGAACAGGTGATGTTGCTTGCTCAAAAGCTATCCGGCTTCAGTAAAGGCGATGCGGATGTGTTGCGAAAAGCAATGGGCAAAAAAGACCGAAAAACGCTGGACAAGATGAAAGGAAAATTCATCGAGGGAGCAACAGCAAAAGGTCATCCTGCAAAAACCCTGGAAAAAATCTGGACCGACTGGGAAGCCTTCGCACAATATGCATTTAATAAATCTCACTCTACCTGCTATGCATACGTAGCTTATCAAACTGCTTATTTAAAAGCACACTATCCAGCAGAATATATGGCCGCTGTATTGAATCATGCTGGCGCCATAGAAAAACTTACATTCTACATGGAGGAATGTAAAAGGATGGGGTTAAAAGTGCTTGGTCCAAGTATTAACGAATCACTAAAAGGTTTCGCAGTAAATGAAGCCGGTGAAATCCGGTTTGGACTGGGAGGATTGAAGGGCGTAGGCGAAGCTGCTATTGAAAACATTATTGCAGAAAGAAAAAAAGAAGGCCGATATAAAGATCCATTTGATTTTATAAAAAGAGTGAATCAACGTGCCGTTAATAAAAGGACGTTAGAGAGCCTGGTGTATGCAGGTGCATTTGATGAATTTCCTCAATTACACAGGGCCCAGTACTTATGTATACCTGAAGGTGAAACGCAAACAGGCCTGGAAAAGATGACAAAGTTTGCTGCCATCGTGCAGGCACAGTCTGTTATTTCAACCAATACATTGTTTGGCGATTTACCTGCTGTACTGGATATAAAACCACCACATATTCCAAATTGTCCTCAATGGTCATTAACGGAACAACTGGATAAGGAAAAGGAAGTAACCGGGATTTATTTAAGTGGTCATCCCCTGGACCATTACAAGTTTGAAATAAAACACTACGGCATTACAACCGTCCAGGAATTCAACGAAGTGAAAGAATCACAAACCCTGGCAAGTGCCGGAAAGGGTTTCAAATTGCTCGCTTTGGTTTCTGTTGCGAACCACCGTATTTCACGGCAGGGAAATAAGTTTGGATCATTTACCCTGGAAGATTATACCGGCAAAACGGAAATTGTTTTATTTGGAGATGATTATGTTCGATACAATGCTTACCTGCAACAAGGGCAAGCCATTTTTATAACCGGAGCTTTTAAACAACGTTTCAATAAATCAGAATATGAGTTCAGGATTGCAACTGTTGCTTTGGCAGAAAATGTGAAGAGACAGTTAACAAAACAATTGCAATTGGAGATGGATGTACGTAACATTCAAAAGGAAACAGTTGATTTTTTGGCAGAAAATGTCAGGAAATACCCGGGGAATTCCAGTCTAAGATTAATTGTCTCGGAACCAAAAAACAATTTGAAGGCTAACCTTGTAACATTGGATAGTGGTTTTGAAATGAATGCTGATTTGATTCATTTTTTGGAAACTAAACCCGAAATAGATGTGCAGGTGACAGCGGTTTAAAGTTGAAGAAGTTCAAAAGGTTCAATAAGTTCAAGAAGTTCAAGGTTCGAGAGGTTTAAAAAGTTAACCGGACAAAAGGAGCATTGCCCCTATTGAACATTTGAAACTCTTAACGTTTTGAACTTTCCCTGCCAAGTGTGCAGGGAAAGGCAGTTGGAGTTAAATTTGCAGACTCAAACAATAATCGAAAATTAAAAATTCATAAATATGGCACAAGCATTTACAGACTCAAATTTTCAAACTGAGGTTTTAAGTTCAGATAAATTAACGGTTGTAGACTTTTGGGCTGAGTGGTGCGGACCCTGCCGTGCAATCGGGCCGGTTATTGAAGAGTTATCCAAGGAATATGCAGGGAAGGTAAACGTTGGCAAGGTAAACGTTGATGAAAATCCCCAGGTAAGCATGAACTATGGTATTACCTCTATCCCGGCTATTTTGTTCATCAAAAACGGCCAGGTAGTTGATAAATTAGTTGGTGCCCAACCCAAGGGAAACTTTGTAAAAAAGATCGAATCACATTTGAGCTGATAAAAAAAGTTTCCAAATAAAAAGCTTGCTCTTTGAGAGCAAGCTTTTTATTTTACAGACTATGAAAGATAAACCAGGACGGGTTATCCTGAATTTACTTCTCATTGCTGCTATTTCATTATTTATCAAAGCTGGTTGTTCAAAGGAAAATGAAGATGTACAGCATGTTGAAGAATCATCGTTAAAAGCTACCTGGCGAATCCAGGCATTCCGATATGGCCAGGACAGCACCAATGCAAACGCGTGGCATGCTGTGAATTATGACAAGGTCACAAATATTTATGACCTGTATTGCATTTATGACAGCAGGGTGAACCAATCTTTTCTTTCAAAAATTAATTGCGCATACGATGTTTCAACTGGTACATCAATAGCAGTTTATTCTTCTGATTGTGCCCGCAGCGTCTTCCGGAAGGATACTGCATGGTTTCAACAGATAAAGTATGATATTTCCCTCACGCCGGACAATCAGTTCAAATGGGTGGAAGTGTATCGCAATTCAAAACACATCAACCTGATTAATCAGCCCTGTTCACCTTTGACCTATGCCCCCGAATCGGATATGACACACGAAGTATCGGGGAAATGGAGTTTTAAAGAGGCATCGGGGATCATTACGGTGGACTATTCGCCGGAGTATAGCCGTATGGATGGCCAACAGGTTAATTATTTCAGGGTAACCGGTTATACGGGCAATACACTTTCAATTAAATTAGTTGGCACTAGTGGTGACGAATTTAAAATGCAAAAGCTATGATGCTAATGTGGTGTCATCTCAATGGCTTCTCCTTTTTGAATCTCGCGTTCGGTTGGGATATGCTTGTGTTTGAATAGTATTGTAAATAACACAGCAACAACAAGGGCGTACAAAGCAAAGGCAAGCCATATGCTATGCCAATCTCTATCACCCCCTGGCAAAGTGTAATACTTATCAATTACCAACCCACTTATTTTACTTCCAAGAAAAGCTCCCACTCCATTTGTCATCATCATAAACAACCCCTGCGCACTTGAGCGTATTTTGGGATCAGTAGTCGTTTCTACAAACAACGACCCCGAAATATTGAAGAAGTCAAACGCCATCCCATATACAATACATGAAAGAATAATCATCCACAAACCTTCTTCAGGATTTCCATAAGAGAACAACCCGAAACGTAATACCCATGCAAGCATAGAAAACAACATCACTTGTTTTATTCCGAATCTTTTCAGGAAGAATGGAATACTCAGTATGAATAAGGTTTCAGATATCTGTGAAATAGACATGATGATGGTGGAATACTTTACAACAAAAGAATCTGGTCCATACTCCGGATTTTTTTTAAAGTCATCAAGAAAAGTGTCGCCATACATATTGGTTAACTGCAATGCCGCACCTAAAAGCATTGAAAAAAGAAAAAACAATGTTGTTTTGTAATTGCCAAACAACCGGAAAGCCTGCAGCCCGAGTTGCTCAACAATTCCTGCATTTTTTGAGACGGATTTTTGAGGAGGACATTTAGGCAACGTAAAAGAAAACAAACCTAAAATGATTGCAGCCACTCCCCCGATTATAAATTGATTGGTGTTGGCCTTGCTGCCAGTAAGGTTTGTTGTCCACATGGCAGCGATAAAACCAATAGTACCCCAGACACGAATGGGCGGAAACACTTTTATAACATCGTGGCCTTCGCGTTTCAAAATTGTATATGCTATGGAATTGGAAAGTGAGATAGTAGGCATATAACAGATCATTGCAGCAAAAATTACATAGTACAGGGTGTCTGCATCCCGCACCTGTGGCACATAAAACAATATCAATCCGTAAAGTATATGGAGAATGCCGTAAAGTTTTTCAGCATCCATCCATTTATCGGCAATAATTCCTGTAATAGCGGGCATAAAAAGAGACGCCAGTGCCAGGGTTGAGAATATGGCGCCGAATTTTGCACCCGGGTTATCTATTTTAGAAAGGTCACTCGTAAAAAAATACGTTGCAATCGTTATCAGCCATGCTCCCCAAACAAAAAATTGAAGAAAACTCATTAGCGTAAGCCGAAACTTAATATTCATCCGGTTAGTTTTAATTGTGCAGTAAGATAAATAGTTTTATCAACCCGTTGCCTAAACTTAGTTATTAGTTTTCACCAGTTGAGTTGATAAACAAATCGTTAATAGTTTCCACGTCTTTTGGCCGAAACTAACGAACATCATAAAATACTTTGTCCAAGTTCCTACCTTTGCTGCGCAAATCATTACTATGACCGTAGATGTGTTGATGACCGCTATCCCGTTTAAAAATGAGGATTCTGAGTTGCAAGCCATTGCCGATAAAATCTATGCAGGTCAGCGTCTGTCAAAAAAAGATGGTCTTTTACTTTTTGAAAAAGCCGATCTTCCCTTTGTTGGAGCATTGGCCAATTATGTCCGTGAAAAATTGCATGGCCATAAGGTTTATTTCAATCGCAATTTTCATATTGAGCCAACCAATGTCTGTGTATTCAGTTGTAACTTCTGTTCCTACTCCCGTTTATATGCGCAACGTGATGAGGGTTGGGAATTAAGTATCGATGATATGCTGAACATCGTAAAAAAATACGATGGGCAGCCTGTTACCGAAGTCCATATTGTAGGTGGTGTTCATCCCAAAATGAATTTATACTTCTTTGCCGATCTTTTAAAACAGATAAAGTCGCACAGGCCCGATCTTCATATAAAAGGTTTTACTGCTGTGGAACTGGATTACATGTTTCGTAAAGCAAAACTGACCAACGAAGAAGGCGTAAAGGTTTTGAAAGAAGCAGGATTGAATTCTATTCCAGGTGGCGGTGCTGAAATATTTGATGAGGATATCCGTGAAAAAATTTGTGCTGATAAAGTAGATGCAGAGGGCTGGCTTGCCATTCACGAAGCCATCCATAATGCGGGTATGCAAAGTAATGCTACAATGCTATACGGCCACATCGAAAAATATGAACACCGTATTGATCACATGCACCGGTTAAGACAATTACAGGATAAAACAGGTGGCTTCAATACATTTATTCCACTCAAATTCCGCAATAAGGACAATGATATGAGCAACATTGCTGAAGTAAGCCTCGTGGAAGATCTTAAAATGTATGCTGTAGCCCGCCTGTACATGGATAACTTTCCTCACCTGAAAGCTTACTGGCCTATGCTGGGAAGAAAAAATGCACAGCTCACACTTTCCTTTGGTGTGGATGATATTGATGGAACCATTGATGATACAACAAAAATTTATTCAATGGCCGGAGCCGAGGAGCAAAAGCCCGAAATGAGTACAGAAGAAATTGTTACACTCATTAAACAGGTGAAGCGTAAGCCTGTGGAAAGGGATACTTTGTACAATGTAATTGCTGAGTATTAATCCAGTAAAACAATAGCTTGTTAAACTGTTGGAGATTTGTTTACTTCGACATAAATTGTATCATTAATTCTTATCAAAATGAACGAAGAAATTCTCTTTTCCTCACCTGAACAAATTGCACAGGATCAGCAAAAATTCATTTCGAAAGTGTATGGTTGGATGGCGGCAGCTTTAGCTGTTACCGGGTTCACTGCCTGGTGGATTGCTAGTTCCGAAAGCATGATCCAATTTATTTTTGGGAACCGTGGCGTTTTTATTTTCATGCTGATCGGGCAAATTTTATTGGTTGGAAGCCTGGCAGGATGGATTAATAAAATGTCCTCCAGGACCGCTACAATCATTTTTGTGGCTTATTCAGTTTTAACCGGGATAGTATTCTCATCCCTGTTCCTGGTGTATACAGCTGGTTCTCTTGCTTCAACATTCCTGATTACTGGTGGAATGTTTGCGGTTATGAGCATCTATGGCTGGACTACCGGTAACGATCTTACCAAATTCGGAAGCATTTTGTTTATGATGCTCATTGGGTTGATCATCGCTTCCATCGTCAATATTTTCTTAGGAAGCACAATGTTGTATTGGATAGCTACTTATGTTGGTATTTTTATTTTCACCGGGTTAATAGCCTATGATACACAAAAGCTTAAGAACATGGCGGCACAGGTGCAGGAAGGCACAGAGGAACATCGAAAAGGTGCTATACTTGGTGCATTGAGTTTATATCTCGATTTTATTAACCTCTTCCTGATGTTGCTTAGGATATTTGGAAGTAAAAGATAACCTGCTTCACATAAAATTTAAAACCGCTTCAATGAAGCGGTTTTTATTTTGCCCTCTACTTAATTGGATCTGGTTGGTCGAATTGCGATATACTTTTAAGTTTCTACAAGGAAGCAGTCCTGTAAGGATTTTTAACCACGCCGTTTATTCAGAATGTATGAGAACTTAAGATCGAGTGCGGGATAAAACGTTCCTTCCGAATTACTTAAATCAGTTGCATCTATTGCATACCCAACTCCAAAATGGGTAGCCAGTATCCACCTTTTCGCGATAGCTCTTTGCATTCCCCAATGTGCGTTGTAAAGCAAAGCATCACGTATGTCTGAATTTTCTGAAATACTTCTCGTTGTATATTTTATTCTAAGACCAAAATAATTCCCACTATTTAAAGCAGTAAGCTTTCCTTTTTCCATTCTCTTTTTTCTGTTATAATAAATTTTGGGTGTTATTGAAATAAAGGCCGTGGGCCCTTGCGGATAAACAACATAGGTAAAACTTTCCGCCCATATATCATAACCACCCGTACCTATACCTGCAGATAAATCAACCGTTGCTATATTGCCTATTCTGGGTTCGAACGAAAATCCAAAACCCTGCAACTCTAAATTGAGTTTGGTTAGAGACCGAAGTTTGTAATCAGTACTCTTTTGAGCGAAGGAAACAATGCCTGCCAAAAGAACAGTAAGTGTAAAAATTTGCCTTTTCATAATGCGCTGGTTTTACAAGCACATACTTGTTTACACATATAGAGGTTGGGCAGTAAAAGCCAAAACCATGTTAATCAAAAAAATTAATTTCTGTTGACTTATTCATATTCTGTTATAGCTGACGAAGAAAAACTTAGAATAAAGCTCTGAGAGAAGCCCTCCCGGTATGAATAGTTCTTGAATTGCCCGGTCGGCGACCATCGTACTGAAAATTCATTTCCAGATTCTTGAATAAACGTTTTGTAAAATCAAGATACCACAAAAAGTTGCGGCCAGGCAACAGTCCATCGAGGATGATATAACTCACGGTACTATTGGTGGAACCACTATATTGAATGCTGTTAAAAGTAAATCGTGCGTTAATAGAACTATTCTGAAGCACATTGTATTTGCTTTCAAAATTAAGGGAATTTGAGGTTGCAGTTTCGCCACCATATGCCGCGTTATTTTCTTTATTTTCAAACCGATAGCTCGTTTGAATTCTGAAAACCGTTCCTTTTACAAATGAAACTCTCGGTTCAGTGGATTTAATATCCAATTCATAATTACGATTACCGAAACTTGGAGTATACAGGGCGCTGAATCCTTTGCGGTTACTTACATCGAATGTAAAAGACCTGGAAAGGTTTACACGGATTTTTGCAGTCCAGTCTTTTTGTTGTCGCGATTCATAGCCATACGTAAGTAGTGCCTTGCCGGAATTTTGAACATTACTGATATCCACGCCCCAATTACTGGAATAACGGTTAAAAGACATCGAATTCATGAAAGAAGTATTCAAAGTGAGTAAGGATGTATCCATTAGGTCTGTCTTAAAAGGATTGAACTCGAAATCTCCCCTTGCAATATTCTTCTTGGTCCTTTGCATGGACGTTTGCAAATTGAATCGCGATAAAAACTTTGAAAAACCTTTTGCGTCGTTCTTATTTATAACGGCTCTGGGGTTCAGGTTGAGACTGTAATTAAGCGTAGTATAGTTCGCCTTCACAAAAATATTGGTGGGTGTAAATATGCGAATGTATTTGGCCTGGTCACGGTAAATGGCCGTTTCAAATTCATTTAATTGCGGAATGCCGTCGGCATTATAGTCGATCCAGGTAAATTCGCCTTGCCCTGCAGGCACTTCAAAATATGTATAATCTCTTTGTTGTTCCTGCCCTGTTCCTAATTCATATAAAGCATTTCCTGTTACCAATCCTTTGAATTCATTGATCAAATATTCCGACCGCCCTAAAATCGTTCTATCATCTTTTTGTTGCGAAACAAATTTGTTATAAACTTTTAACACACGGTAAGTGGTACTCAACAAAAGCTGGTGATGCCGGTTTTGAATAAGCTGGAGTTCAACGTTGGTATTGTAACTTTTGTCACCACGAACCAATTCCGTATTCAGCGGGTACCGGTCTGATCTTGTAAAGAAACTGACACCGTATTTATTCTTCTTGTTTTCATCTGACTTGAGATAAGCAGAGTAGGTTTCGAATGAAAAACTTGTGGCAGATAGTGAATCATCAATTGGATCTCTTACTTCATTAT
>Ga0193740_1000119_pt1 | contig 22460 bp, 13 predicted proteins | sample L2s1metaG_FD_145072 | JGI IMG/M metagenome (GOLD analysis project Ga0193740, IMG submission 145072) | Soil microbial communities from a riparian zone of the East river system, Colorado, United States - L2s1 | ecosystem: Environmental > Terrestrial > Soil > Riparian zone | place: USA: East River... | reverse complement strand
TGTGTAATCAGCTGATCGCTGCAAGATTGTAATCTGATCACATTTGATTGTGAATTGGCAGAGAGGATACTCAACGTTAGTGTAAGCAAAACCAGGTAGGGCTTTTTCATAAGGGTTCTTAACAGGTATTGAAATGATAACGACATAAAAGTAGATTCTATTACCCTGTGTTCTAAATTTTTAATTAATAATATTCAAGACCTGGTACAAATTCCACGATGAATTACGCAAGTTTAGAAAGACCAATTAGGGAAAAGCAACTAGTACTTACTTAAGGAGGTGGGACCTATAATCGTAAATCTACGAAAATGATTTAACTAGCTGAAAAATGTTGAGAAACTTATTTGCGATTAAAGTAGATCCCATTCGCCTGCTGAATGCAGGTCAGTACGAGATCATTTATACAAACATGTGGAGGCAGTGTAGTACAGTAATAGATCACATCGGCTACATCTTCTGCTGTAAGGGGAGTAAGACCATCATATATTTTTTTTGCAGTGGTTTCATCACCTTTAAATCGAACAAGTGAGAACTCTGTTTCTGCAGCGCCAGGATGTATTGCTGTAACCTTAATTCCATGTCTCAAAAGATCGACCCGCATCGATTGTGAAAGAACATCAACTGCCGCTTTTGTGGCGCAATAAACATTTCCTTTTTCATAAACTTCTTTTGCTACCGAACCCAAATTAATAATATGAGGCGAGGGACTTTTTTTAATAAACGGCATTAATGCTTTTGTTGAATAAATTAAACCTTTCAGATTCGTGTCGATCATCGTGTCCCAATCATCTATATCTGCATCATCAAAATAGTCTCTACCAAGTGCAAGTCCTGCATTGTTTATCAAAATATCTATATGCTGCCATTCACTAGGAATATTTTTTACTGCCTCAAATACTTCATTCCTGTTTCGTACGTCAAAAACAGAAACGAGAATGGCTGTATTGTATTTTTTTTCAAGCTGTTCTTTTAATTCAAGAAGTTTATCCACACGGCGTCCATTAATAATTACATCATAACCATGACAAGCAAATTTTTCAGCACATGCTTTTCCAAATCCTGATGAAGCACCGGTGATAAAAACAATCTTAGACATAGTAATTTTTGATTTCGAATTTTAGATTGCGGATTTATATCAAATCCTTTTTTGCTAATACAAAGCAAATCTAAAGTCTGCAATTTGCAATCTAAAATTTAACGGATAAGCGTCGACGTTCCTTTTTGGAAAATTGGCTTGCCGGTATAGTCAACCGCTTTTACCGTCCAAACAAAAGTATTAGTTGTTTGAGGTTTGCCGCTGATCCGGCCATCCCATCCTTTGCCATTTATAGTTGTAGTGAAAACAAGCTGGCCCCAGCGATTATACACGCTGAAATATTCAATGCGTTCAACCCCTACAGCAATTGGTTTTAAAACATCATTTAACCCGTCGCCATTAGGAGTAAAACCCGTAGGAACAAATATCTGCGGATTGGTGCGAAAGATCTTTACAAGCATAGATGCGGAATCAAGACAACCTTGCTCGTCCGTTACATAAACTTTATAACGAATGCTGTCTATACTGGAATTGATCTTAGCAACTGGATTTGAAATGGAAGTATTGTTTAAATAAGCAGGCGGTGTCCATATATAATTCTCACCACCGCTGGCATTTAATTGTAAGGGTTGACCGAAAACGATCATAGTGTCTCTGCCGGCAGATGCTTGTACTTTTGGACGAACAGTTACTGTCACAGTATCATATCCCGGTTTGGGACAGCCTAAAGTATCTGTTGCAGTTAAAATATATTTAGTTGTCAAAGGGGGATGGGCTATCGGATTCAAAATATTGGGATTATTTAGTGAGCCTTGTGGTCTCCAATAAAAATTACTTGCTCTTACAGCTGCGTTTAATTGAACCGACGTGTTATAACAAATACTGACATCAGGCCCTGCGTTTACTGCAGGATATGGAGTAACATATACTCTCACATCATCCGTTGCAGAACAACCACCAATCCTTGCAGTGAGTTGGTATGTTGTAGCAGCAGGAGGATTCGCAATAGGGTTAAGAATATTCGGATTATTGAGGTCCAGGGTTGGAAGCCATGAAAATTGTAATCCATTCGTGATTGCACCTAATTGTACGCCATCGCCTTTGCAGAAAGTAGTATCTGTTCTTGTAGAAAGTGTTACATGATCAACTACTCTTACTCTTACGGAGTCATTGTTAATACAACCGTTATCATCCAATTGAACTTTATACCACGTCGTTGTTTTAGGATAAACAAATGGATTGGCAGTATTTGCTGAAATGATATTATAATTCGGCGTCCATGAAAAAATACCTAAACCTGAAGCAGCTAATTGAAGTGTATCTACAATACATATAAGTGTATCACGGAAAGGAAGAGTGATAGGGGGTTTATCAATAATGATGATGTCCTTTGTTACTGTATCAACACATCCTTTACTGCTTTGCACAATTAATCGTGCACTCTTTGTACCAAGAGCTGGATAAGTATAAACAGGGTTTCGCAAACGTGATGTGTCATTGTTAACTGTTTGTTCTCCAAAATCCCATCGCCACCCATTTACTACGCCATAGGCTGTTGTAGTTGCATCTGTAAATGAAGTTGGTTTAGTAACACAAATACCTGATGAAACAAAATCGGGAAAGAAACCGGGATAAAGACCGATCTGCATTGTTGCTGAATCAGAACATGGATCACCAGGATTAACAACGAGTTTTATAGTATATAACCCTGTATCAGGATAAGTAAATGAAGGTGCTTCGATATTCGCAGTATCATTTAAAGTGCCGTTGATACCAAAATCCCAATGCCAGGAATAAATAAGAGAGGTGGGAGTTTGATTTGCAAAACCAACATTGAAATCATCACAAAATACTGCTGATAGTGGTAATTGTGCGGCTACAAAATCACAATCAGCAACTTTTAAAATAAAATCTTTTCGATGAGTATTAATGATAGATCCATTTCTCCATTCATTTACACAAACAGTAATAACATAAGATCCCGCTCCAGGAGCAATACCTGAAATTATACCAGTAGTTGGATTAATGGTGACCCCTGGTCCCATTGGTGAAGTTGCACTATAACCAGCAGCATATGGAACAGCATTGTAAGGAGGTGGAGGTGGGTTGGGAACAACCGGGTTTGATTCGCTGCCACCGGAATATGCTTCACAAAATTGATATGTTAATACATCACCATCAGGATCAGATGCACTAAAGTCAAGTGTAAAATTCCTGTTTTGACAAACCAGCGCAGTATCCCTTAAATAAAATTGAGGGCTTGAATTATGATTGCCTGCACCAAGCGTATTTGATCCTGCAATACTCCCAACATACGTAGCACCTACTCCAATAGCGACACCGAGGTTTGTAATATTATCTACTCGACAGCACCTTTGATATGCTATCCAATAACCCATTTGATTATCGGGGAGATCTCTTGTTAAATAATAAAAACCGACTTGGTAACACACTTGTGGAGGGTTTATGATGCAAGCAATATTTCCACCTTTCTGTATTTCCTGGACATGGTCAAGATTCACTGCGAATGGGGAACCACCAACTGCGGCGCCTGATAATTTATCAAATATTGCAATACTTGCAGTAGGATCAAGTGCTGCGCCGCCTGAAAAACAATCCCTGAAAAGTTTAAGTGTGATTTTATATCTACTTGTTCCTGCTGTTCCGCCGGGGCCTAAGTATTCATAAAATATTTCACCCCCGGTAATATGACGGGCGAAAGAAGGGACTGTGCAACAAATAAAAAATATAACCAATAACTTTTTCATGCCGGATATGGTTCGTTTGCTCTTTGCCCATACGCTCTTTTCGGGATCGAACAATAGCTAAGCCAGGAGGATCGTTTCCACCGGGCCGGAATCGGGGTTAAAAGTACAAAAATTTAATTGCATATCTAATTGTAAACAAGGTTGCTAATACGTTAAAAGACCTTGATAAATAAACGAAAGCTGCACAATAAAGTTGTAATAAAAAAAGAAAAACCCTTCTGTAAAGAGGGTTTTCAGAAAAAGTTATTTGTCCCTTGTCACCTGGCAAGCAATACAGTTCCTTTTTTGAAATGGACATTCCCAAGGATATCAGTTGCTCTTACCATCCAGATAAATGTACCTGTGTTTTGCTTAACTCCCTTAATTGTTCCATCCCATCCTCGTCCATCATCCAGCTTATGGCTATAAATTAAACCGCCCCAGCGATTATAAACGCTGAAATAATCTATTGATTTCATTCCGACATAGACCGGTCTAAATACATCATTACGTCCATCACCATTTGGCGTAAATCCTGTTGGCACAAAAATTTCCGGTCCGGTTTTAAACACATGTAATGAAATGCTTGCTGTATCAAAACAACCTGCCCGATCAGTAGCAGTAACTATATAAGTAACAAATTCCAGGTTGCCATCCAACATGGCTATTGGCTCTTGTATGTTTGGATTATTCAATCCTGTTGCAGGTGACCATTGATAATTTACTCCGCCAGTGGCTTTTAACTGAAATGGAAGGCTCGCTATTATAGAGGTGTCATTTCCTGCAAATGCATTTACTTTCGGCAAGACAGTTACAGTAACCGTATCATAAGAAGGCTTTGGACAACCGGAAGAAATATCAGTTGCTGATAATATGTAGGAAGTAGTTTTTGTTGGAGTGGCAATAGGGTCTAGCACAGTTGTCTCACTTAAACTCGATGCATTAGACCATGTAAACGCTGTTCCATTTGTTTGCCCATTCAATTGTGTTGCTGATTGATAACAAATATCAACATCATTACCCGCATTTACTATTGGTTTGGGTATTACTGTTATAACTACACTTTCAGTTGCAATACATCCGCCGATCCGTGATGTAATTTGATAAGATGTCGTAATGGTTGGTATTGCCACCGGGTTCAAAATACTAGGATTACTTAGTGTTGGATCCGGCGACCATGTATATTGTAATCCATCGGTATTTGCAGAAAGTTGAACAGGATCGGTTGCACATATAGAAGTATCATTACTTGCAGTGAGATTAACACTAGTAACAACTCTTACTTGTACCGAATCAGTATTGCGACAACCATTTTCATTAAATTCTACAGTATATACAGTTGTTGTTTTTGGATACACAGAAGGCGTACCCGAAGTTGAATTTATAATATTATAATTAGGAGTCCATGAAATAGCACCAATGCCGTTTGCATTTAGCCCTACCGTATCTATATTACAAATAACTGTATCACCAAATGCCATCACGATCGGAGGCTTGTCAATCACGGGTACAGTTTTATAAATAGTGTCACGACAACCTTTAGTGCTACTTACAATAAATTCAGCAGTATAACTTCCAACATTTGCATAGGTGTATTGTGGACTTTGCAGCCGAGAGGTATCACTTAAAATAGAAGCCACACCAAAATCATATCGCCAGAAATTAACACTGCCGTAAGTAGCCGTCGTTCGATCAGTGAATTGAATCGGAACATTCATGCACATACCGGCAATATCAAAATCCGGAAAGAAGCCGGGATAGACTTTTACTTGAGCAGTAGTTGAATCAGAACATGGCTGGTTCCTATTAGCAACCACTTTCACGATATATATTCCTGTATCCGGGTATGTATAACTAGGTATGATTGAACGGGAAGTATCAGCAAGTGTTGCCAGGTCTCCAAAGTCCCAGAAATAATTATTGATCAGTGAACTTGGAGAAAGATTAGAAAATGTCATCGTAAGATTATTACAATTAATATAACCAGCTGGCTCAAGTGTTACTGTCGCTACATCGCAATCAGCTACTTTAATTTGAAGATCTTTTCTCTGCGTGGCAAGCAGTTCACCATTACGCCATTCTTTTACGCAAACTGTAACAACATAAATACCGGCTGCCGGAGCAATGCCTGATATCATCCCATTTGTGGCATTGATCGTGACATTGCTTCCCATTGGAGAAGCACCGCTGTACGGAGAATTATAACTAAGAGTATTATATGGTGGTGGCGCCGGCGGATTTGGAACTGTTCCTCCAGTGTTGGTATATCCTTCACAAAATTCATAAGTCAGGATGTCGCCATCGGCATCTGTAGCGCCAAAGTTGTATGTAAATTGATAACCAGCACAAATGATCACTGTATCTATGCCTAGAAATTTCGCACTGTTATTTGCTGGCCCGGTTGGCTCTGAGAAAGTGCCTGGTATTTCAGCAGTGTAAGTGGCGCCGAAATTAGAAGAAGGAGAAGAAATATTTGTTATACTACTAACCCTGCAGCAGCGTGCCCATGCAATAGTATAGCCAACCAGAGATGCTGGAAGAGAAAGAGAAAAAGTGTATAGCCCAACCTGGTATGATACAATGGGTGGATTAATTATACACGGACCTGGAGTAGCAGTTAATGTTGACAAACTATTTTGAGAAACAACCTTGGTATCAAAAGGTGTATTTGAGCCTTTAGCATATACTGCTACATTGATCGGATTATCTAAAGCAGTGCCTGATGTAAAATCTCTGAATAATTTAACAGTAACTGAATAAGTATAGATGCCCCCTGCCTGGCTTACAAACGTATACCACATTTCACCCCCAACTATATGATTTGCGTAAGTGGATAAGGAGAATAATAAACCAATAATAAGACCCCGGAACTTTGTTTTCATTTCTCCAGCAAAAATTCTTCTAATATCCGGTTGGCATTTTGTGTCTCTTCCATCATTCCCATGTGGCCGGACTTTTTCAAGACATGAAAATAAGATTTTTCAGGTAGATGGCACTGCTTGAGGACGTCATTTAGAGGGATGGCATTATCGTGCTCGCCAGCTATGAACAGCACGGAATTCCTTGTGTTTTTTAATATAGAAGTTCGCTCTTGCCGACTCATCATTGCTTCATAGTATGATATAAGTGCTTTGGATGTAAAACCTTTTAAGCTCTCTATAAAATCGTTTATGGCGTTTGGTATTTGTTCTTTGGAACTTGTAGAAAAAAGATTGGGTGTTGCTGTTTTTAAAAACTCAAAAGCTCCATGTTGTTTTATGAATTCAATTCCTTTTTTGCGTGTTTCTTTTTTTTCTTCTGTATCGGCAAAAGCTGAGGAGTGAAAAAGGCCAAATGCATTTACATGATTCCAATAACTTTCAACAAGAGCTAATGTGATATAACCTCCCATGCTATGGCCGATCACTGTACACCTGTCAATATTTTCTTCATGAATAATTGTGTGTAATACTTCGGCCATCCCTTCCATGTTCATGTCATCGATCATTTCTGACCGGCCGCTTCCCGGAAGATCGGGAACTATAAGTTGGTATTTATTTTTTAAATATTCAACCTGTTTATCCCACACATTTCCATCTTCACCAAAACCATGAACGAGCATTACAGGATCACCAGCGCCATTGCTGCGGTAAAATATTTTTTTGTGTTGGTATAAAATTGTTTTTTCCATTACTGGTTTCTTTTGCTTAAGAAAAAACTTCTTATTAAAATGATCCCAACTACAGGAAGTAAAGCTGTATTGAATTGTTGAGGGAGAAAGAACCATGCCAGTAATAAGGCGATCGTATAGAAAAAGATAAAACGAAAGTAGTTATTCACCCATTGTTTCTTGCTGAACAACATAAATGCAACCAGTAAATGTGTTGGCAATGCCCATAGTATATTGAAATTATTTTTACACATGGCATGCTCTGTTCCAAACCACATGAATAAGATCAGTACACCAATGAAACCAACAATAACAAAGAAAAAGAAATCAAATATTTTGAGAAATAAATTCCATCTTTTAAAAATGAATATGCTCAAAACAGCGATCAATAAAAATAAAATCCCAAAAACAATTAATGGGGTAATGTCTGTTTTTGTTTTATAGGCATCAAAATAATTCAACAAGATCTTTTTCTCACTCACTACTGGTTGCCCGTTCAATTTAGAACTATCAAATGCCATTAATAGATAATCTGGTAAGAACATCGCTTCGCGGTTTGTTACTTTTTTATCCATTGGGTTTCCAAGGAGCATATCTATACCCAATTTGCTCCATTGTTGACCTCCTTTATCAAGATAACTATGAATTAAATTCCTGAATGTAATATTTGGTGCCGGCAAAATATTTTTTGTTTCAATTTGTTTACCTGCTGCTTTTTCTAAAATATCACGCAGCCGCGTGGTGCAGTTATCATAGTTAAAGTCGTAGCGGTAATATTTGTTTTCTTCTTTGGCATTTTCAAAAAGAGCTGCGACCATTCTTTGTTTTTCTTCACAGGGAATATTTATTACCTGTTCGATAATTCCCCTTTTATAATAATCGTACTCTGCCATAAAGGAAGGCAGCGAGTCAATGGAAACAAAATACAAGAGCTTACCTTTTACAAACTTGTTATAAAAATCAGGGTCGTAAAAATCAAAAGTGCCATAGTTGAAAACAAGATCAGTATTGTTGATGCTATCAACCACTCTTAATGCGCTGTGACCAAATGTTGAATAAAGTTCTGTGCCGGGTGTGCAGGTGAGTAAACTGATACGAATACCGCAACTATCTGTTTGAGCTGGTGAGAAGTAAAAAGTAAAAAGTAAAAAAGTAAAAAGCAGCCGCTTCACGTAAGATTATTTTGGTAAAAATATAAGTTTTATTTCACGCAAAGACGCAAAGAAAAGCTAAGAACGCAAAGAGAAATTTTCTTATTTGTCGAATAGAATTACCAAAAGTACAAGAGTGCGACGCAACAAGTGATGATAGTAGTAATGAAGTTGACTACATAAACCTCATCATCCAACTCCTTCTCCATTTGGAGAAGGAGCGGTGCGTCAACAAAAAACTAAACTGTATACCTTCCACATCAACGTAAGAATATTACCAATCAATCGTGAAGTATAAACCTAAGTCACCCCTTTAGGGGGACAGGGGGTTAGTTTTACTTCCTGCTATAATTTGGCGCCTCCCTAGTTACTTCCACATCATGCGGATGACTTTCTTTCATTCCTGCATTGGTTATCTTAATGAACGTTGCCCTCTTCAGGTCATCAATGCTCCCTGCACCGCAATAGCCCATACCTGCACGAAGTCCGCCAGTATATTGATAAACGATCTCTTTCAATGTGCCTTTGTATGCAACCCTGCCTTCAATTCCTTCGGGAACAAATTTCTTTACATCATCTTCCACATCCTGAAAATAACGATCGCTGCTTCCGGTACTCATGGCGCCAAGTGATCCCATACCGCGATACTCTTTGAATTTTCTTCCTTCATAAATAATTGTTTCACCTGGGCTTTCTTCGGTTCCGGCAAATACACTTCCCATCATCACACAATCAGCGCCGGCTGCAAGAGCTTTCACCATATCACCGGTGTATCGAATACCACCATCAGCGATCAATGGAATATTTTTTTGTTTGAGTTCGCTGTATGCTTCCATCACAGCAGTTAGTTGAGGCACACCAGCACCTGCAACAATACGTGTCGTACAAATTGATCCGGGTCCGATACCAACTTTCACTGCATCTGCGCCGGCTTCCGCTAATGCTTTTGCACCAGCCGCTGTGCCGACATTACCTGCGATCACATTCATCTTTTTAAAATTCTTTTTTACATCTTTCAATGCATTGATGACTCCTTTGCTATGGCCATGCGCACTGTCAAGACCAATGATATCAACGCCTACATTTTGTAATGCAGCAACACGATCAAGCATATCTCTTGTAATGCCAACACCCGCTCCAACTAATAGTCTTCCAAAAGAATCTTTCACTGCATTAGGATGACTTTTTAATTTTAAAATGTCACTATAAGTAAAAAGACCTCTTAGCTTGCCTTGCTTATCTATGATCGGTAATTTTTCCACTTTTGTTTTCTTAAAAAGTTGTTCTGCTTTTTTAAGATCCGTTCCTTCAGGTGCAGTGTACAAATTTTCTTTTGTCATTACCTCGCTCACTTTTCTTTTCGGATCATCTTCAAATCGAAGATCACGATTGGTTAGGATGCCAACGAGTTTACCAGCTTTATCAACAATAGGAATACCACCGATCTTATTTTCTCTCATCAATTTCAATGCATCGCCAATCGTAGCATTTGCAAGCAGTGTAACAGGGTCAAGTATCAAACCACTTTCACTGCGTTTTACTTTGCGTACTTGTGCAGCTTGTTCTTCAATGCTCATGTTTTTGTGAAGTATTCCAAGACCTCCTTCTCTTGCCAATGCAATTGCAAGATTGGCTTCCGTTACTGTATCCATTGCGGCCGAAAGAAGCGGGACATTCAAGGTAATATCTTTTGTAAGCCGGGTTTTTATTTCTACATCTCTCGGGAGCACCTGGCTATAGCCGGGTAATAAAAGCACATCATCAAATGTGAGTCCTTCGCCGAAAAATTTTTGGGAATCATTGTCTGAGGAGGGAAAATTTCTTGTTGCCATGTGCAAAGATAGGGGGAGGGAAGGAATTTTAGATTTTGGATTTCAGATTGATAGCAGAAGTGTTGATGGAGGTTTATAATTCTTTTATGTTGATAGTGAAGGTGATTGACCAGCTCATGTAGTTCTATTGGGCTTTTGTTGCGTCGCACTCTTCATCGTTCCTTAATTCTTTTCCGCTATTTATTTCTCGCAGCGATCGCAACGATTAAGCGACGCAGTACTGTATAGAATGCTTTGCGAACTTTGCGTGAAATGTATTTTAAATTTAACGGATTAATGTCACAGTACCTTTCTTGAATACGGTTTGTTTTGAATCACGGTGTGTATAGCTAAGCATCCAAACAAAGACGCCGGGTTGTTGCGGAATACCTTTTATAGTTCCATCCCACTTGTCTTTCCAGTTGGTTGACCGAAATACTAATTGTCCCCAGCGATTATAAACTTTGAAATCATAATTATCAGCTTTTAAGGCATTGTGTGGACCAAATTTATCATTGAGCTGATCATTATTAGGAGTAAAAGCGGTTGGTACATCTATATTACAATGATCGAATACGGTAACTTTTTTTGTAGCAACATCTGTACAGCCAAGAGCAAGATTTGTCACTTCTAGTTTCACAGTATAAATGGTTTCCCTGCTTGTTGTAGGAAACAGGAATGGAGAAGGATCTTTTAATGAACTATTTCCAAGCGAACCATAGCTCCATCTCCAGGTATCAATTAAGCCTGTGCTTGTATTTGTAACAGTCAATCTGTCTTCCGGGCAAGTAAAATCTTCCAGTTCAAAAGATGCTTTTACTTCATTGTCCAATGCGATCACAACAGATGTTGAATCTGTACATACTCCATTGCTCACAAACAACTTTACATTATTTGTACTTGATGCCGAAGTTATAATTGATGTTGCTGGAGCAAATACAGCTGGGAAGTTGTTGATGTTCCATTTCCAATAGTTCACATCATGAGCGCCATTATGCGAAAAGAATACTGTATCTTTTAAACAACCGTATAAAATATTAGATTGAAAAACAGCGGATACAGTATCAACTGTATTAAATGATAGTGTTTGCAAAGGTGTTTCCTGTCCACATTCATCTATTACTACATTACCGTCACTTCCGGCTTTTAATGAAACGGTATATGGCCCTTTTGTAGTGATAGGAGAAGAAAATTTTACAACGATATAATCTGTTTTGCCATCAATGCAATTTCCGAATGCGCCAATTACATTAACAGGTGAAGGGCCGGATACAGAAAAATCAGTTCCGTTTGAAGCAATGGTGCCACAGTTTATTTTTTTCGGAAAATATATTTTTATTGAATCAGGTGCACAACCGGGCTTACCAACACTATCGGCAAATATGGGTTGTGGCTTGTTATATGTAAATGAAACGAGTTCGCCTTGTGGAATAACATTATCACAATTATCACGAAGCGTATTTCCGTCACTACCGTTATTAATAACGACACTATAATTGCCATTGGTCAGCGGTGCTGCCAGTGTTAATATTATTTCATCGAAGTCAAAGCCGAAACCACAGGAATCAGGCAAAGCAGATGTTATAGTTGTTATGGCAGGAAGTAAACTGAATTCTGAGCCACTTGCAGTAATGCTGGTGCATTTCACTTTTTTATTCAGCTTTACAGTAATTTTTGTTCCATCACAATCAGGTTTTGCGTTACCTAAATGAGGAATGTTTGGATCTGTGATAACAGCAGTGCCACCACCAAATGAAAGATCATATCCACTCTGACCATCTGTGAAATGACTTATCATTAAAATGTATTCGTGACCGACAACAAGATTGGGCATAGCTGCGAAAGTGGGAAAATTGGCGGTAGGGTTTGAGCCGCATTGAATGGAATTAACGCCTGTTGCCGATGCCCCGGTTGGACCATAAGTACCCGCCCAGTTCCCGGTCACAACTAAGGTGTTGTTTGTAAAAATAGCATCAGGGTTTTGCCCGGTAATATCCCATAACTGCCAATCGTAGTCTTCATTTGCGGACAAAGGCGTTAATAGAAATCCCAACGTTCCGGATGCGTAACAAGTGAATTTATAGAAATAAGGATTTTTATTCTGATAGTTAGCTCCTCCCGGTTGGTTTGAACAGCCGGGAACAAATATGTTGACAGTTGCACAAATTGGAACAGAAGCCTGGTGAAAAACAGTAGTGCCACAAACAGGAAAAGCGGTGGAAGGAGTTTGCCCTAAATTAGTACAGGTTTGTCCAAGGCTGATGATTGCCTGAAAAACAAGAACTAACGAAACCACAAAGTATTTCCACGGCAGCTTTAAGGGCATAAAATGAGATAAATGTTTCTTTACTGCACCTGAGACAATAACAACGGTTAAAACGTTGCCCCATCCATCAATCAGCGCAAACTCTATAACTTTTGGGTGAATGATATTATTGCATAGGCAATAAAGCGGCAAAAATAGACCGATTGGATCAATTCAATTTGTAAAGTTTTCCCGGCAATGTGGCAACTACACCCTGCAATTCAAGGTTCAAAATAGCAACCGCCATTGAACTGCTACTTAACCCACTTTTAAAATTTAGTTCATCAACATGCACCAGGTCTTTTTCTTTTAAAATATCAACAATTACCTTCTCATCTTTCGATAATTCGATAAATATTTCTTTTTGAATTTTTGCTTTTGACTTTTGACTTTTTTCCTCCCATCCCATCACCTCGATCAGTTCTTCCGCATCAGTAAGCAGCATTGCTTTATTATTTCTTATTAAAAAATTACAGCCTGCACTTTTATGATCGTTTATTCTTCCGGGCAATGCAAATACATCTTTGTTATAACCGTTTGCTAACTCTGCAGTGATCATGCTTCCGCCTTTTTCTCCTGTTTCAATTACAACAGTTGCATCACTCATACCTGCAACAATTCTGTTACGGGTTGGAAAATTATGTTTATCCGGTTTTGTATTACTTCGAAATTCGGTCAATAACCCTCCGCTATGTTTCAGCATGTCTCTTGCAAGATTGGAATGATCTGGTGGATAGATCTGATCAAGACCATGACCTAATACACCAACTGTAGCCAAATTATTTTTAAAAGCTGTTTTATGGGCTATCGCATCAATGCCAAATGCCATACCGCTGACAACAAGAATATTTTGCGATGAAAGTTCTTTTACTAATTTTTCCGTTTGTTGTTTACCATACTCTGTATGATTTCTTGTTCCAATGATAGCAACAACCTTTGATGTATTTATATCAGCATCGCCTTTGTAAAAAAGAAGGGTAGGAGAGTCATAGCAGTTCAGTAATCGTTGAGGGTAATTTTTATCAGTGAGAAATAATGGTGTGATCTTGTATTTTTCAATGAACTTTATTTCGTCCTCTGCTTTTGAAAAATTGTTGAATGCTTTGATCGCCTTTGCTCTTACTTCACCAATGCCTTCGATCTTTTCTAACAACTGTTGTTTTGATTTGAAGATATTTTCAGCAGAACCAAATTCCTGTGTAAGAATTTTTGCATGCACACAACCGATGTAAGGAATTTCAGTCAATGCAAGTTGATAGATCAGTTCTGAGTTCATCGTTCGGGGTTAATGGTAAGACGGTTTCAAATATACTCCGAACTCCTGACTCTGAACTATTGACTCACGACTTTCATCTCCGTTCTCCTGTTCAACGCCTTTCCTTCTTCGGTTTTATTATCAGCAACGGGTTGTGTTTCTCCAAAACCTTTGGCAGAAAGTCTTGCTGTCGGAATTCCTTTTGAAATAAGATAAGTGACGACTGATTTTGCACGGTTGTTTGATAAAGTGAGATTGTCTGCAGGTTTGCCTACATTATCAGTATGTCCGCCGATCTGGATCTTTACGGTAGGGTTATCATTCATTAATCGTACAACTATATCAAGTTCCGCTTCTGATTCTGATTTAAGATCAAATTTATTTACATTAAAGAAAACATTCTTTAGTACAACAGATGCGTTGGCTTCTATAGGCTGCAAAGGAATATTTTTTTCATAAGTGGAGTCCGGTGAATGATTGGTCAGGAAAAAATTATCTGAATAAAATAAATAGCCTTTCCTGTTTACATTGAACGCATAATCTTTTCCAACAGGAAGTGTGATCAAATAATTTCCTTTTTCATCTGTCTGCACTTTTGAGATCATTTGTTTTGTATTCATATCAATGAGCTCAACAGCAGAAGGCAAACCCTTTGTTGTTTTCTTATCAAACACTTTTCCTTTTACCCAAAGTGTTTTATTAGGGCGAATATTTTCGGGTAATATAAAACTATAAATGTCTAAGCCGCCTTTGCTATCAGAACGATCGCTGGCATAATAAGCCGTCTTTGCATCGGCCGCAATAAACAATGTTCCTTCTTTATAAATTGTGTTGATAGGGTAACCAAGATTTTCAGGCATACTCCAATCGCCTTTCGGTCCCTTCCTTGCATAAAAGAGATCATCTTCACCATAACCGAGCAAACCATTCGATGTAAAAAATAATGTTTGATTATCGGCATGAATAAAAGGACATGATTCATCACCGGAAGTATTTACTTGCGGGCCAAGATTTTCAGGTGTTGTCCATTCACCATTTAATTGTAAATGGGAAACATAAATATCGCTGCCACCATAGCCGCCTGTTCTTCTGCTTGCAAAGTATAGATCTCTTTTATCTGGTGATAGGCATGGTTGTGATTCCCATTGATCCGTATTTATTTTACCACCAAGATTAAGACCTTCACTCCATCCTTGTGGCGTATTAAATGAAATATAAATATCGCAACTTCCCCAACCATCTTTCCTGTTGCAGGCAGTAAACACCAGCCACTCTCCATCCTGTGAGATCATTTGTGCCCCTTCATTCTGATCAGTATTTACATTGCCACCAAGCGGAGCTGCTTTTACCCAATCTTTACCATCCCATTTTGCAGAAAAAAAATCTTCATCAAAACCCCGAAGTCTTCTTGTAAAGAAAAATTCTTTACCATCTATTGTTAAACAAGGAAGGTATTCTGATTCTGCGCTATTGATCCTGTCACCCGCATTTTTAGGTGCAAACTCATAATTGCGTCCGGCATTCTTTTTCTCCTGTCCAATTGCAAATTCAAAACAACGTTTACGAAACTCACCAGCTTTGCGGCTTGCTTCTCCTAATTTTTGATTAGATAAATATTCATTGATAACATCCAGTGCTTTAGTAAAATTTCCCATGCCTGCGAGATTGATAGCATACGGAAGTTTATAAACTTTAGTTGCAGCAGAATCTTTTCTCAAGGCCTTTTGATAATATTCCACTGACAGGTCGGGTTTTCTTGTTTGGCCATAAACACCGGCAAGCGATAAATAGGCGTCCACATAATTTGAGTCCAGGTAAATAGCTTGTAATAAATAACTGATCGCATCATCAAACCTGTTATCAGTTGCTTTTGCCAGCCCTTCATCGTACATTTTAACTGCCCGTGGATTTATTTTCGCCAGGTCTGAGACTTGCGCATTTAAAGGATTGGCAATAAAAAATTGGCAAGAAGCAAGAAGAATAATATAAAAAAAAGTTTTCATTGATATTGCTGGATTTCTATAACGAATCTAATGCTTTTTTATTCCTTATTCAGTAAATAAATGTTAAGAGGAAAAGGAGTTGTTTTTGGTTGCACATTACCTTTTTTCATGGCCATAGCTCATAGCTGATTTTTCAAGGCACATTAATGTATTTATGTATCTGAAGGCTCAGTTCCCATTGCGGATGAGCTTTAATATATTCGATGATCAATGGCGTTATCTCTGCGGCTTTATCCCATTCAGGTTGTAAAAAAAGTTTACATGATGGCGAAACTAATGCAGCATATTTTTCTGCCCAATCAAAATCACTTTTATTAAAAACAATAATCTTTAATTCATTTGCCAGTGGAACAATTCCTGGTAACGGAGCTTTGAATTTTTTTGGTGATAAACAGATCCAATCCCATGAACCGCTTAGCGGATGAGCTCCTGAAGTTTCAATATGAGTTTTTAAACCAGCAGCCTGTAACTCTTTTGTTAACTCAGTAAGATCATGCATCAAAGGTTCGCCGCCGGTAATAACAACAATTTCAGCAGGCGTTTTTTTTACCTTCAATTTTAAACTTTCGATCTTCAGATTTAGATGTTTCTCTGCATCCCAACTATCTTTTACATCACACCAAACACAACCAACATCACAACCTCCTAATCTTATAAAGTAGGCAGCTTTGCCCTGGTGAAAACCTTCACCCTGTAAAGTATAAAAATCTTCCATCACGGGAAGTGATGTATCGATTTCAGATTTTAGATTTACGATTTCGGATTTCACTTAAATAAACACAGATTTTCTTTCAACCCTTAAATTGCAAAATTAGTACATTAAATTTCCTAATTCTTCATCCTACAAGACCTATATGTATTATTCAGCAATGCAGCGATCGTCATTGGTCCTACGCCACCCGGCACAGGAGTTATCCATGAGCATTTTGGAGCAACCTTATCATAATCTACATCGCCTCTTAATCTAAATCCACTTTTCTTAGTTGCATCTACGACACGGGTAATACCAACATCAATTACAATCGCACCTTCTTTTACCCAATCTTCAGTTACAAAACCGGGTCTTCCTAAAGCAGCAACAATAATATCTGCATTTCGACAGAGCTCCGCAATATTTTTTGTTTTAGAATGGCAAAGAGTAACGGTGCAATTGCCAGGGTTTTTATTTTCACTTAATAAAATACTCATTGGTCTTCCAACAATATTACTGCGGCCGATCACTACTGCATGCATTCCGGTAGTATCGATCTTATAATGTTCCAGCATAAGCATAATGCCATGTGGCGTCGCAGGAATAAAAGTTGGTAATCCCTGTACCATTCTTCCGACACTTACGGGATGAAATCCATCAACATCTTTATCGGGGTCAATAGTATTGATAACCTTATCATCAGAAATATGTTTTGGCAAAGGAAGTTGTACAAGGATACCATCAACATCAGGGTCTTGATTTAATTCTTCTATCTGTTCCAGCAATTTATTTTCGGAAGTATCAGCATCGAATCTTATAAGTGTTGATTTAAAGCCAACTTCCTCACATGATTTTACTTTTGAAGCAACATAGGTTTCGCTGGCTCCATCATTGCCAACTAGAATTGCTGCGAGGTGCGGAACTTTTTTTCCCTCTGTGAAGAGCTGCGCTACATCTATTTTCAATTGATCTTTTACGGCTTGTGCTACTTTCTTACCATCTAAAATTTGCATTGCGCAAAGGTAGTTTTGTGAGCTATGCAGCCCAAACTGTAGTGAGTAATTATTTTGACAGAAAACATACAGATTTTTAACTTACAGTAAAATTAACTGCTTGACCAAGCCTTTCCTTATCTTCTTATTTCTTTCCATTCATTTCATTATAAATGGACAAACAGTTCGTCGTCCTGTTGCAGCAGTTTATACAGGTCTTGGCGCTTATAGTAATGGTCACGTTGATGTTTTTTCTTTTTCAAATAACCAGGCTTCGTTAGCTCAAATGAAAAATGCTTCTGCCGGAGTTTATGGCGAAAGAAGATTTATGCTAAATGAATTGAGCTTTTATCAATTTGCGATCGCAGTGCCAACCAACTCTGGAAATTTTGGTATTAAAACAGGTTATTTTGGATTTAGTGATTACAATGAATCACAAATGGGTCTTGCCTATGCAAGAACACTTGGAAACAAAGTTGATATTGGTGTTCAATTTAATTATAATGGTATTCAGGCAAGTGGTTATGGTAATTCATCGGCTATCAACTTTGAGATCGGTACAGTTTTTCATTTAACTGATAAGCTAAACGCAGGTGTACATGCTTACAATCCTGTTGGAGGTAAGTTTGGTAAAAATTCAGAAGAGAAATTAGCATCGGTTTATACAGTTGGTTTAGGTTATGAAGCTTCGGATAAATTTCTTGTTAGCGCCGAAATAGAAAAAGAAGAGAACCAACCTGTGAATGTAAACGCAGGTATTCAATACAAGATTTTGCCACAATTCATGGTTAGGGCTGGTATTGTCACCCATACTTCCATTGTATATGGAGGGGCAAGTTTGGGTTTAAAGACTTTTCGTCTTGATGTCGTGGCGAGTTTTCATCCGCAGCTTGGGGTAACGCCGGGTTTACTTCTCATTTATGATATTAAGAAGAAAGAAAATTGAAAAAGACTTTTTTCATATTACTGATCATCAGCCTCTCGCTATTCACTGCTTTTGGACAGGAATCTCCGGTATCAACGATCGAGCAACAATTGGAAAATCTTACTGACATTGACCAGGCTGAAACGGAAGATGACAGTTACCATCAGCAATGGGAGAGATTTAGAAGAAACCCACTTAATTTAAATAACGCTGATGAAAATGATCTGCGTGAATTGAAAATTCTTTCAGGATTGCAGATAGCAAATCTTATTTCATATAGAAAATTAGTTGGGAAATTCATAAGTGTTTATGAATTGCAGGCTGTTCCAACATGGGATGTTCAAATCATAAAAAAACTTTTGCCTTTTATTACAGTTACTGAACCGATAGATCTTACTGATTTTTTGAAAACAAGATTCAAAGTTGGGCAACACACCTTGTCATTTCGGTACTCTGAGGTACTGGAGAAGTCAGCTGGATTTGAAAAAACGAGTACCGGAACAAAATATCTTGGCAGTCCGCCAAAACTTTTTTTTCGTTATCGATACCAGCATAAAAATTTATTACAATTTGGAGTAGTGGGAGACAAGGATGCCGGGGAACAATTTTTTAAAGGAGCTCAGAAATACGGGTTTGATTTTTATTCTTTTCATTTGTTTGCAAGAAAACTTGGATCAATACAAGCATTAGCATTGGGAGATTTTACAGTGAATATGGGGCAAGGATTGATCCAATGGCAAAGTCTTGCATTTAGAAAAAGTGTCGATATTCTTGCAATAAAAAGGCAATCGCCGGTACTCCGCCCATATAATTCAGCAGGTGAATTTAGTTTTCATCGCGGTGCCGGCATCACTGTACAAAAAGGAAAATTTGAAGCAACAGGTTTTATATCTTACAGAAAACTCAGCGCAAATTTTGTAGCGGACACTGTAAGCAATGAAGAGTACATCACTTCTTTTCTTAATTCCGGGTATCATCGTACAGAGTCTGAAATTGAAGGCAGGCATAAACTAGGACAACTTGCTATTGGAGGAAATATAGAATATAGAGCTAGTAATTGGCATATCGGGCTTAATGCTATTAATTTTAATTTCTCTTCACCAGTAGTAAAAAGGCAGGAGCCATATAATCTTTATGCTATAAGTGGCAAAAATTGGGGTAACTACAGCATTGATTACAGCTATACTCATCGAAACCTTCATTTTTTTGGAGAAGCTGCGGTTGATAAAAATTTCAGTAAAGCATTCCTGAATGGATTATTAATAAGTGTGGACCCACGAGTTGATATTTCATTTCTTCATCGAAATATAGATCCGCAATACCAATCCAATAATGGGAATGCATTTACCGAAAATACATATCCAACAAACGAAAATGGTTTTTATTCGGGTATAAGCATACGACCTGTTTCGGCATGGCGCTTTGATGCATATATTGATGTTTATAAATTCCCCTGGTTGAAATATTTGGTAGATGCACCAAGCCAGGGAAGTGATTTTTTGGCGCAAATAACTTATTCGCCGAACAGACAACTTGAAGTGTATACAAGATACCGTAGTGAGTCAAAACAAGGCAACCAACCTGATAATAATCTTGCGACGAATTATCTTGTATCACTACCACGGCAAAATTGGAGGACGCAGATCAGTTTTAAAATAAATCAATCACTCGCGGTCAGGAGCCGAACTGAATTGTTATGGTATGATAAGAATGGCGAAAATGCAGAAAGAGGCTTTCTAACTTTTTTTGATATTATTTATAAACCTGTACTTAAAAGATATAGTGGCAATATCAGGCTTCAGTATTTTGAAACGGATGATTATAACTCCAGGATCTATGCATATGAAAATGACGTCCTCTTTTATTATTCGATCCCTGCTTTTTATGATAAGGGATACCGGTATTATTTAAATGTCAATTACGACTTGAATTCATCTATCTCATTTTGGATAAAATGGTCACAGACTTTATATCATAATGTAAAGTCTATTGGTTCGGGATTGGATGAGATCCCCGGCTCAAAAAAATCTGAAATAAGAATGATGATGAGGATGTCTTTTTGATATTGATACTTGTTAGCCTTTCCTTTGGCTGATTGTTAAAAATTTCTATAACTTGCCGCAGCTTTTTTAAAAAAGCTAATGTCTTAAAATCGTAGTTCATATCCGTGAAAATGAACTTTTTAGGCTCAAAATCAAGTATTAATTTAATCAAAAATTGATCTCTCATGAGAAAATTTGCATCACTATTTGTGACGGCGATACTATGCTCAATGCTAGTGTTCGCTCAGAACCGAAGTGTTTCCGGTACTGTAACTGATGCTAATGGTAAAGCAATACCATTTGCTTCTGTTACTGTAAAGGGCTCCAAGAATGGCGTGACTGCTGATGCTGATGGAAAATTCGCTATTAAGGGTATTTCTTCCGGGACAGTGCTAGTAATTACATCTGTAGGTTATGATGACAGAGAAATTACTGTAGGTACTTCAGACAATGTCAGTATTAATTTAACCCCTGCTGCAGGGAGTAATCTGACTGAAGTAGTTGTGACAAGTGCGTTTGGCGTAAAAAAATCAGCAAGGGTTACACCGTACAGCTCTCAGGTTATTAAATCTGAGCAATTGAATGTAATTCCACAAACCAATGTGAATGCAGCATTGGCCGGGAAAGTAGCCGGTGTTCAATTTAGAGGACAATCCCCAATCAAATTAAATTCCCAGGGATTTCTAAGGATCCGCGGTGGTGGTTCATTAACAGATGTGGATCCGTTGTATGTTGTTGATGGAACTGTCGTGAATTCTTTTGACATCAACCCTGACGATATCGAGGAGCTTAACGTTTTGAAGGGAGCAAACGCTACTGCTCAATTTGGTAGTCGTGCCGCCAATGGGGCCATCGTTATTACCACAAAAAAGCGTATGAGTAAGACAGGTCTTGGTATAGAGATCAACCAAGGTGTGATCTTTGATAAAGTTTACATTTTGCCTAAATATCAAAACTTGTATGCTGGTGGAGATGGCGATTTCATCACATTCAACTATAACTCTACAATGCCAGCAGAATGGCAGGCCCTTAATGGGAAACAACACCATGATTATACTGATGACGCATCATGGGGTCCAAGAATCAGCGGCCAGGAGTATATTCCGTGGTATGCATGGTTTCCCGGAACTCAATATTCTAATAAGACTGCGAGTCTAAATCCGCAGCCAGACAATGCTCGTGATTTTTGGGAAACTGGAGTTACCAATAATACCAATATAAGTCTTGGTCAAAGTGGAAATGGATACGTTTTCAGGGTATCCTATACCAATCAGTATATAAAAGGCATGCTGCCAAACTCTTCTTCAAATAGGAACACTTTGTTTGCAACTGTGTCTGCAGATCTTGGACAACATTTTACAATAGGCGTAAACGGAACTTATACGTCTCAAAAGATCAGAGGTGAATTTGATGACGGGTATGGTAACAACTCAAGCGGATCATTTACCCAATGGTTCCATCGTGATATTGATATGGGCATAATGAAGGAGTTAAGAGATTTAAGAACACCGTTAGGCGGTATTGGTTCTTATGCATCGTGGAACTTACGTCGTAACCCAAATTCATGGACTCCTTCAAACCCGACAGCTAGTGTATATGCGGGTAATTACTGGTATAATTTCTTTACTTACTTCGATCAAATCAGTAACGTTCAGAATAGAAACAGGTTATTTGGAGATATTTCGTTTACCTATAAGATGAACAACAACTTTCGTATTAAGGGTACAATTCGCAAGAACCAGTTAACTACCAACTTCGAAAACATCAATCCAAGCATCTTGGAAAATTCAGGAGGCCAAACTGGTATTTTAGCAAGTTATGCTACTGGTCAAACATCTTACCAGGAATATAAT
>Ga0193740_1000118_pt1 | contig 22495 bp, 13 predicted proteins | sample L2s1metaG_FD_145072 | JGI IMG/M metagenome (GOLD analysis project Ga0193740, IMG submission 145072) | Soil microbial communities from a riparian zone of the East river system, Colorado, United States - L2s1 | ecosystem: Environmental > Terrestrial > Soil > Riparian zone | place: USA: East River... | reverse complement strand
TTTAAATCTCTGGGAATAGTTGAACCACCTGCTAAAACGATGGCATGATATTCCCGCAACAAATCATTTATACTCACATCCACGCCAACATTGGCATTGCATCTGAAAACAATTCCCTCTTCTTCCAATAAGGCGATTCTCCTATCAATAACCCATTTCTCCAGTTTAAAATCAGGAATGCCATATCTCAATAAACCACCTGGCGCATCATCTCGTTCAAAAACAGTAACAGAGTGACCCGCATAATTTAATTGTGCAGCGGCAGCTAATCCTGCAGGACCGGAACCCACAACAGCTATTTTCTTTCCACTCCTGTATGCTGGCTTATGCGGTTTCACAAATCCTTTTTCAAAAGCAATTTCAATGATATGTTTTTCTATTTCTTCAATAGTTATTGCGGGTTGATTAATGCCCAGTACACAGGCACTTTCACAAGGTGCAGGACAAATTCTTCCTGTAAATTCAGGGAAGTTATTTGTGGTAGACAGAATATTGTATGCTTCCTGCCAGTTTTGTTTGTACACAGCATCGTTAAAATCGGGAATAAAATTTCCTAAGGGGCAACCGTTGTGACAAAAAGGAATACCACAATCCATACAACGGGCAGACTGTTGATTTAACTTTTCATCACTATACCGGTGAATAAATTCCCTGTAATCATTAATGCGTTCCTGTACCGGGCGCTTGTCCGGTAACTCTCTTGTAAATTCTAAAAAACCCGTTGGTTTAGCCATTTTTTTATTTTATTCTGCTATCAATTAAATTTTTATTGTGAACCAGAAAATGTCAAGTTTTTAAGAGTGAATTGTTATGTACACTGCTTTCAGTGCTATTATTTGCCTTCCGTTGCGTCGCCCCGATCACGGAGTCTCCTTGTGTTCTTTGTGGCTCTCTCCTTTGTGTTCTTTGTGGTTTCTCTCTTGTTCAATAAAGTTCAGAACACTGCAGTGAGTGACACAACCAAAGATGATAGTAGCAATTTGCTTGTTAACTAATCATCAACTTTATTTTAAAGAACTGATTGAAACAACTAAAGATTCCAGAACCTAAGTTCCCCCACCGGGGGACAGGGGGCCTAAACTTTAACCGCCGCACCTTTCTTCAAATGCAATACTTTTTTATAATCTCTCGGGAATACTTTCACGAAATTCTTCAACTGGTTCTCAAAATCATCTAAAATAAATTTGGCTACAGTACTTTCCGTGTTATTGAAATGATTTCCAATCATCGTTTTCAATTCATCTACATCATCATTGTTCACCGGGTCAAGATCAACCATTTCCTTATTGCACATGGAAGCAAAAATTCCTTTCACATCGTACACGTAAGCAATACCACCGCTCATTCCCGCTGCAAAGTTTCTGCCGGTATCACCTAAAACAACAACACGTCCGCCTGTCATATATTCGCAACCATGGTCACCAACGCCTTCAACTACTGCATGCACTCCCGAATTGCGAACACAAAAGCGTTCACCGGCTTTACCCCTGATGTATGCACTTCCTGATGTAGCGCCATAAAAAGCAACATTACCAATAATGATATTTTCTTCCGGAACAAATGCAGCGAGTGATGAAGGATATACAACCAACCTGGCACCGGATAAACCTTTGCCGAAATAATCATTGGCATCGCCTTCTAATTCAAGTGTTACTCCACGGGTGTTGAATGCGCCAAAACTTTGCCCGGCAGTACCTGTAAATTTGAAATGAATAGAATCATCAGGCAACCCGGCAGAACCATAAACTTTAGAGATTTCATTGGAGAGAATCGTTCCAACCGTTCTGTCGGTATTTAAGATTCTAAATGATTCAAAGACCTTTTCATTTCGTTCCAGAGCAGGCTTCGCTGCTTCCAATAATCTCCAGTCAAGTTGAAGTTTCAAGCCATGATCCTGGTCTTCGCTTTTAAACAACCCGGTATACAGCGAGTTGGGTTCTTTAAATAAAACAGGAGAGAGATCAAGTTTACCATACTTCCAGTGCTTAAAGTCGTTTCTTGGTTCAAGGCTGTCCACTTGTCCAACCATTTCGTTAACCGTTCTGAAACCTAATTCCGCCATGATCTCTCTCAATTCCTGTACAACCATTTTAAAATAATTCACTACGTGATCAGGGTTACCTGTAAACCGTTTTCTTAATTCAGGATTTTGTGTGGCAATACCAACAGGACAGGTGTTCTCATGACATTTACGCATCATGATGCAACCTTCAACTACAAGAGCTGCAGTTGCAATACCCCATTCTTCTGCACCCAGTAATGTTGCAATGGCAATATCACGTCCTGTTCTTAATTGACCATCTGCCTGCACCACAACACGACTACGTAATTTGTTTTTTACAAGAGTCTGGTGTGTTTCTGCAAGACCTAATTCCCAGGGCAAACCCGCGTGTTTGATCGAAGAAATTGGTGAAGCACCTGTTCCACCATCATGACCTGAAATCAGGATCACATCAGCTTTTGCTTTAGCAACACCTGCGGCAATTGTACCTACACCTGCTTTCGAAACGAGTTTTACACTGATACGTGCAGCCCTGTTTGAATTTTTTAGATCAAAAATTAATTGTGCTAAATCTTCAATAGAATAAATGTCGTGGTGAGGAGGCGGAGAGATCAGACCGACACCAGGAGTAGAGTGACGAACCTTTCCAATCCATTCATCGACTTTATGTCCTGGCAATTGACCACCTTCGCCTGGTTTTGCACCTTGTGCCATTTTAATTTGAAGTTCATCGGCCATTGTGAGATAATGACTTGTCACACCAAAACGTGCGGAAGCAACCTGCTTGATGGCAGAGCGCATGGAATCACCATTTAATAATGGTTCGTAACGCATTTCATCTTCACCACCTTCACCGGTATTGCTTTTGGCACCAATGCGGTTCATGGCAATGGCAAGCGTGGAATGAGCTTCGTGTGATATGGATCCAAAACTCATAGCACCTGTTGCGAAACGCTTAAAAATATTCTCTGCAGATTCTACTTCATCAATATGAACAGAAGGCCGGTTACGCTTGAAGTCAAAAAGACTTCTTAACGTACATGCTTTTTCGCCCTGTTCGTTAACCAGCTTTGAATATTTTTTGAAAGTTGGATAATCATTATTCTTTGTAGCCTGCTGTAACAGGTGAATGGTTTGGGGATTGAAGAGGTGGAATTCCCCTTTGCGTTTCCATTGATAAACACCACCCGTTGTTAATTGTTCAAAAGGAAGGCTTTGTTTGCTAAACGCAAACTGGTGTTTTGTCAACGCTTCTTTTGCAATTTCATCTAATCCCATTCCTTCAATGCGTGAAACAGTGCCTGTAAAATATTGATTAACCACATTTTTATTGATCCCAAGTATTTCAAAGATCTGGGCACCCTGGTACGATTGAAGGGTAGAGATACCCATTTTTGAAAACACCTTTAGTAAGCCATCGCAGACTGCTTTTGTGTAATTCTTATAAAGTTGTTTTTCTTCGATATCTGTTTTTAGGTGGCCACTGTTTTTTAAGTTCCTGATTGTTGCAAAAGCCAGGTAGGGGTTAATTGCAGTTGCACCAAAACCAATTAAACAGGCAAAGTGATGAACCTCCCAAACATCGCCAGCTTCGATGACAAGTCCCACCTGACCTCGATAGCCTTTACGAATTAAGTGGTGATGAACTGCCGCAGTAGCTAATAAAGAAGGAATAGGTGCATGGTCCGAGTCGATAGCCCTGTCAGTTAACATCAAAACTTCAAATCCATCTTCTACAGCATCTGTTGCATAACGGCACAAGCGATCAAGACCTTTTTTCATTGAACCAGGTTTACCATCTGCACGGAAATAACACTGCAATGTTTTTGCCTGGAATATTCCAGTATCAATACTCCTGATTTTCTCTAACTCATAGTTAGTCAGTACCGGTTGTTTTAATCCTACACTGTGACAGGACAGTGGATCTTCGGTTAAAAGATTTCCGTTATTACCGACAAAGGTAGCCAGCGACATCACCATTCTTTCTCTTATAGGGTCAATTGGGGGATTGGTAACCTGGGCAAATAACTGTTTAAAATAACTGCTTAAATGTTGTGGCTGATCACTCAATACGGCCAGAGGCACGTCTGACCCCATGGAACCGATTGGTTCTTTTCCATCAACTGCCATTGGTGCAATGATTGTTTCCAGATCTTCGGTAGAATAACCAAATGCTTTTTGGTATTTGAAGATCTGGTCGTGATCAATTTCTGTGAAGGTCACTCTGGGCTGTGGCAGTTCTTCAAGACGGATTTTATATTTGTTCAACCATTCGCTATATGGTTTATGAGAACAGATGGATTTTTTTAATTCTTCATCGCTGATAATTCTTCCCTGCTCCATATCTACCACAAACATTTTCCCGGGTTGCAAACGGCCATATTCTTTTATCAACCTGGGATCAACGGGAAGAACACCTGTTTCTGATGCCATGATTACCCTGTCGTCAGTAGTCACACAATAACGTGAGGGCCGTAAGCCATTCCTGTCCAGAGTAGCACCGATTATTTTACCATCGGTGAAAGAAATGGATGCAGGACCATCCCATGGTTCCATAAACGCCGCATGAAATTCATAAAAGGCTTTCTTTACCGGGTCCATCTGCTCGTTATCATCCCATGCCTCAGGTATCAGCATCATCATTACGTGTGGAAGCGATCTTCCACATAGCGTAAGTAATTCAATCATGTTATCCAGGCAAGCCGAATCTGATTGCCCGTTTGTAATAATCGGCAACAACATGTCCATCTCTTCCTTGGAGAAGTATTGAGAAGTAAAATTCTTTTCACTTGTTTTAAGCCAGTTCAGATTTCCCTGCAGTGTATTGATTTCACCGTTATGCGCAATGTAGCGGAAGGGCTGGGCTAATTTCCACGAAGGAAATGTATTGGTAGCAAAACGGGAATGTACAAGGCCAAATGCAGATACCAAACGTTTGTCACTTAGATCAGGAAAATATTCTCTTAGTTGTGCGCTGGTTAGTTGTCCTTTATAGACAACAGTTTTATAAGAGAATGAAGCAATGTAAAATCCAATTGCGTCCTGTTTTACGGTATTGAATATAGTATGCGAAGAGTAGTTCTTTAATAAAAACAGTTTTCTTTCAAACTCTTCCGGATTATTTATGTGGTCGGGACAGGCAACAAACACCTGTTCAATTTCCGGCTCTACCGATAAAGCAGTCATACCAATTTCATCTGAATTGACGGGGACTTTTCTGTACGCAAGAATTTCAAGTCCTAATTTTTCAGCGCAGCGATTTAAGATGTCGCGGCATTCTTCTTTTAATCGAATGTCTCTCGGAAAGAATAAAACACCAACGCCATATTTTTTAAAAGGAGGGAGGTGCACACCTAGTTTAACACACTCATCAAAAAAGAACTCATGCGGAGTTTGAAGCATGATACCTGCACCGTCACCCGTATTATTCTCGCATCCACATGCACCCCGATGCTCCATGTTTTCCAGGATAGTCAATGCATCGGAAACAATTTTGTGAGATTTATGCTCTTTGATGTTCACCACGAAGCCAATTCCACAGGCGTCGTGCTCAAATGCAGGAGAGTATAATCCGTTGCTTGCCATAACAGGGGTTGTTTTTAGTATAACTCTATTGTGTTAATAGCAAGCGAACAGCAATGAAAATAAGTAAAATTCCGATTGAAAACATTTCATTTTTAAAATGTTAGCATGATGTGAGAAACCAAGGCTGGGCCTATGACAGGCGGGGAGTTGACTAACCCTGACAGAGCAAAATAAAACAAATTAGAAATTATTATAATAATAGTCCATTCATAGAATCCCTTTAGAAATAGGTACAAACTTTAGTTCAGATTATAAAAATTGGCTTGTTTTATATAAAAAGATGGCCATTTTCCAGAAATAATTCACATTAAAATAAAAATTATTTGTTGCGGTAGATTTTTTACCCCTAATTTTAGAAATTGAAAAGCTTGCATTGAGTTGGAGACTGATTTCAATATCCTCAGGAAATTCCGGAAAAGAGAATTCGAAAAACACAGATAGACAAAAGGTATTGCTTGCGAAATAAGCTTCTGGAACAGGCTTAAGCCGCGCAATACCTTTCTTTTTAAACTTAAAAACCAACACAATGTTACGAAAATTACTTGCACCAGTTTTTGCTATGGTAGTAGTTACAACTTCATTCGCACAGGACTCAACAAAATCATCTCCGCTAACAATATCTGGTTCGGCGGATGTTTATTACAAATATGATTTTGGCGAATCAAGCTCCAATAACTACACTTCTTTCACTGGTTCGCACAATCAATTCCGGTTGGGTATGGCAAGTGTGAAACTGGAGCACAAAACCAGCAAGGTTAACATGGTAGCGGATATAGGAGTTGGAAAAAGAGCACAGGAATTTTCGTATAACGATGAAGGAATATTACAGGCAATTAAGCAGTTGTACATCAGTTATTCACCAAGTAGCCTTGTGAAATTCACCTTCGGTGAATGGGGGACACATGTTGGGTACGAATTACTGGATCCGCAATTGAACAGGAACTACAGCATGTCGTATATGTTTACAAACGGGCCTTTCTTTCATACCGGTCTCAAAGCTGATTTTACTTTAGGTAAGAGTGGGATAATGATTGGAGTGGCAAATCCTACAGACTACAAATATGTTCCAGATGGAGTGATGAACAAAAAGTTTTTGTTGGCCCAATATAGTTACACCGGCAGTGACCTGTTAAAAGTTTACCTGAATTATGTTGGTGGAAAAGGCATTGATACTGCAAAGAGCAACCAGTTTGATATAGTGGTCACAAGTAAACTCTCCGACAAGTTTTCACTCGGATACAATGGTACAGTTAATACAACTCAATATTGGGATGGCTCAAAAAATATCGAAGGAAAATCCTGGTGGGGTTCTGCTCTTTATTTAAATGTTGATCCATCATCAAAGTTTGGACTTACACTGAGAAGCGAATATTTCAGTGATAAAAAACAAATGAAAATATATACGGGAGCTGCAGATGGTGCTAATGTTTTCGCAAATACTTTATCAGCAAACTTCCGAATCGACAACTTAACAATTATACCAGAATTCCGAATCGACAATTCAAGCGAGGAAATATTTACGAAGAAAGACGGTGCAGCAACAAAGACTTCTGCTAATGTTTTATTAGCAGCGGTGTATTCATTTTAATTTTTTGAAAACACGTAAATGCAAAACAATATGAACAAAATCACACTTAAATCAGCGCTCCCGTTTGTGGTACTCCTTGCAATTGCAACAGCAGCCATATTTATTCCTACGCTTCCCAATTTTGATGATGGTAAATACAATACTTCTGACATAGCATGGATGTTGGTAGCAACTGCATTGGTGTTTTTAATGACACCCGGTCTTGCTTTTTTCTATGGAGGAATGGTACACCGAAAGAACGTGCTCTCCACAATGATGAAAAGCGTAGTTGCAGCCGGAGTTGTAGGGGTTTTGTGGGTTGTAGTTGGATATAGTTTAGCTTTCGGAGCTCCTATGGAAGGCCCTTTGAAAGGTTTTATTGGTAATCCAACAACACATCTTTTCTTTAAAGATGTAGCATCTGGCGAACCCTGGAGCCTCGCACCAACTATTCCTAAATCACTCTTTGCTGTATTCCAGCTAATGTTTGCCATTATCACTCCCGGCCTTGTTGTAGGTGCTATTGCTGAAAGAATGCGTTTCGTGTCATACATTTTATTTACAGTTCTCTTTAGTTTGTTGGTATATGCTCCCCTTGCACACTGGAGCTGGCACCCGGAAGGTTTTCTTTTTAAAATGGGAGCATTAGACTTTGCCGGTGGTACAGTTGTACATATTTCTGCCGGTTGTGCTGCCCTGGCTGGTGCGCTGGTTTTAAAACGCAGGATGTCCCATATTAATAAATTAGAATCGCTGCCTTCGAATATTCCTTATGTATTAATTGGAACAGGTTTGCTTTGGTTTGGATGGTTCGGATTCAATGCCGGTTCTGCTGTAGGTGCAAATGCAACCGCGGTCTCTGCTTTCTTTACTACAAATACTGCAGCGGCATCCGCCGGTTTATCGTGGATGTTCTTCGACATCTTAAAAGGAAAGAAACCTTCAGTGGTAGGCTTCTGTGTGGGTGCGGTTGTTGGCCTGGTGGCCATTACGCCTGCTGCCGGCTATGTAGCCATTCCGCAAAGTATTTTCATTGGGGTAATTGCCGCAGTTGCTTCAAATATTGCAGTGTATTTCAAATCAAAATCTTCACTTGATGATACACTGGATGTATTTCCTTGTCATGGTATTGGTGGCATGGTTGGTATGTTAATGACGGGTGTGTTTGCAACAAAAGCAATTTATGCTGGTGGAAGCGATGGTTGGGCCTATGGTAATTTCAGTTTCTTCCTCACCCAGCTAAAGGCAATGGGTCTTGCAGTTGCCTACAGCTTTGTAGCTTCTTTTATCATTTTCAAATTCATTAACCTGATCGTACCGATGCGAGTCAGCAACCAGGAAGAAGAAGAAGGGTTGGATGCATCACAACACAACGAAAAATATGTACAGGGAACTATTCTTGTTGCAACAAAAGAAGGTGTGGTAGAGAAAGAAGTGCGTGCAGATTTCTTTGAAACCATTGCATCAACTGAAAAAACAAATGGTGCCGCAACCACGGCTTATTCAAAATAAAAAAACAATTCAAATATGTCAGTAACCAAATTAGAGTACATCTGGCTTGATGGATATCAGCCGATCCAAAGCCTTCGCAGTAAAACAAAAATTGAAAGAAACTTCGGTGGTACACTGGAAGATTGCCCTGTATGGTGTTTTGATGGTTCTTCTACAGAACAGGCACCTGGTGGCTCTTCGGATTGTTTGTTGAAACCCGTGTTTATTACAAATGATCCCCAGCGTAAGAATGCCTACCTGGTAATGTGCGAAGTATTAAGTCCAGACGGATCACCCCATAAATCAAATGGAAGAGCATTGATTGATGATGATGATAATGATTTCTGGTTTGGATTTGAACAGGAGTATTTCTTATGGAATCCGGAAACGGACAAGCCCTTAGGTTTTCCCGAAGGCGGTTTTCCGCGGCCGCAGGGTCCCTACTATTGTTCCGTTGGCGCAACAAATGCTTACGGTCGCCACATTGTAGAGGAACACCTGGATGCGTGTATTGATGCAGGCTTGAATGTGGAAGGTATCAATGCTGAAGTGGCCACAGGACAGTGGGAGTTCCAAATTTTTGCCAAGGGAGCCAAAGCTGCCGGCGACCAGGTTTGGATTGCACGTTACTTACTGGAAAGAATAGGCGAAAAATATGGTGTAGGTATTAACTGGCATTGCAAACCGCTGGGTAACCTCGATTGGAACGGAAGTGGAATGCATGCGAACTTCTCCAACAGTACATTGAGAACTTGTGGAAGCAGGGAGGTTTATGAAAGAATATGTGAGGCATTCAGACCAGTAGTAAAAGAACATATTGCAGTATACGGACCAGACAATCATCTCCGCCTCACAGGTAAACATGAAACTGCGGCGATTGATGAATTCAAATATGGTATTTCAGACAGGGGTGCTTCCATTCGAATTCCCATTGGTACAGTGGAAAGAGGATGGAAAGGTTGGTTAGAGGATCGCAGGCCAAACAGTGCTGCAGATCCATACAAGGTAGCCGGAAGAATAATCAAAACTGTAAAATCGGCAGAGGTGTTAACCATGCCTAAAACGAATGGCAAACTGAAAGAGTCACTTGTTGCCTGATAAGGGTTAGTTTTTAAAGTCAATAGAAAAGGGCACTTTCAAAGTGCTCTTTTTTATTATGCAGTTTCTGCCAATTTCTTCTTTTTATCTGATGCAGCACTTCTTTTATCTGCCAGGTATTTTTCATGAATAATCTGATACATTGGTTTGTTGTACACTTTACTCTCCACCCACGATATCCAATCCAAATAAACAAATACCCGTGTTTGAAAGCGGTTACGTTCAAAATGTTTTACTCTCTCCAGGAATTTTTCTAATTCACCTTTCATCTTGTTTCTGGGGATATAAAACGAGCGACGGAGAAATTTCAATATTTCTTCTTCAAACGAAGTCAGGTTTTCCATTTTGGCCATAAAGCGGTAAACAGACTTTGATAAATATTCCATCAGCTCAAAATTGCCCAGTTCATAATGGGCAATTAGGTGCAAAAGCCTCGCATAACATTGAAGATCGTAGCGCAATCCTACATTGTCGTTAACGATCTTTTGTAAATAGTCGATACATGTATCATAATCCTGGCTTCCAAAATACAGGCTGGCAATTTTATAATTGAACACCATTTCCCTGTGAGGATCGATGAACAGCGAATAATCTTCTAGTTTTTCCCTGATTTCGGGGATCAATGACAATCCTTCCTTAAAGGTTCCCCTTAAAAAATGTTGATTGAGCTTTGCCTGTGCTATGTAAAGGAATGTGTGTATGCGGAAATTGTCATTCTGCTGTACTCGTTCTGTTTTAGCGAAAGTTTCCAACTCTGCTAACGATTCCGAAAATTTACTGTGATTGCGCAAATCAAAATGTGCATTCAATAGATTGTGTAACGCTTTTATGTAGTGACCCGTCTCAACTCTCTTCATCAAAGCAATTTCTTCAAACAGGTCAACCCACTTTTGGGTGTAGCGATAGTACTGCAAAAAGTCCTGGCGTATAAATGCATACCAGGTATAGCTTTGATAAAGGTATAACCTTTCGTAAAAGCCTTTTTCATTCCACGAATCATTGGGAAGATTGTTTTTTAAAAACAGTTTAATTTCATTTTCATCTTCCTCATTGCGGGCATGACCGTGTTTTATGTACCAGCTGTACAACTGCAATGAAAGATTCGACAGCCTTGCAACCATGTCGATTTGCTTTGCCACTTTTACCGCTTCTTCTGACAAACTCTCAGCCCTGTCCTTCATACTCCTGGTAATATGAAGTGATTCTATTCTTTTTTCGAGTGCGATAAGTTGGTTGAGGAACGTAAACTTATGGTTAGCCCTTGCGGTTTCTTTTGCTTTTTCTAAAATCTTCAAACTTTGATGAAAAAGACCTTTTTTATAAAGAATATGAGCATAATCGAATTGTTCGTTTAACTGCAGGTCAATGCTGTCAGCACTTTTTAGCAGCCGAAGGCTGGCCAGAATTTGCTTATATAGATGTGCCTTTAAATTGGAAAGTTGAATTTTTTGAACTGAAGGCAATTTTTTGAGCAGTAGTTTTTCATCATACTCACCTATTTTATCCAATGCATCGAACAATTGAACAATTTTCAAATTTTCATTTGATGAACTTCGCTTGATATAGAGTTTAAAGTGTCGCTTTTCCGCCTTTTCAAGCGACTGAATTAATTGAAATAAAATATCGGTAGAACGTTTGGACATAGGTTATGAAATTCGTTGAAACACAGTACTGTCAAGGATTGTGTCAAAACTACATTTCTTTTGACATCATTAAATTACTAAAAACTTGGTCTGGGAAAAAATGATTGACAGTCTATCTTAGCTGCGAAGTTAATTTATAAAGCAAGCAATCGTGAAGCAAGTAGCAAATCGTAGCACCCATTAGCAAAGACTTAAGAATCTCTATTCATATAGCAAGCAATCGTTAGCGTCCGCTGTTTCTACAGTGGACTTTTTTTTCCACTATAAGTTGGGTGTGCAATTATAGTATTTTTTTAAGAAAAAAATAATGATTTATTAATTCTCATTGAAAAAAAATGTGGAAAACTAAACAATGTATCCAAAAAGGTTATCGTCTTTATTCAGCTCCGTGTAATTGAAATGGTACCTCTTTAAATTTTCAAGGAGGGATTGATAGTCTTCTTTTGATTTCAATTCGATCCCAACAAGGGCCGGGCCGGTTTCTTTATTATGTTTTTGAACATATTCAAACCTGACGATATCATCATTATCCCCTAATACCTGGTTCACAAATTCTTTTAATGCACCGGGCCTTTGTGCAAATCGTATCAAAAAATAATGTTTAAGACCTTCGTACTGCAATGAACGTTCCTTTATTTCCTGCATACGGTCAATGTCGTTGTTGCTGCCACTGACGATACATACAACATTTTTCCCCCGTATTTCTTTAGCATAATCATCCAAACAAGCTATTGACAAAGCTCCTGCAGGTTCTACCACCAGGGCATCTTCATTGTATAAATTCAGGATGGTGGAGCAAACTTTTCCTTCCGGTACAAGGGTCATTTCATCCAGTACATTTTTACAAATCGAAAATGTAAGATCACCCACACGCTTAACAGCGGCGCCATCAACAAAGCGTTCTATATTAGGCAGGATAACGGGATGTCCCGCTTCAAATGCAGCTTTCATAGATGGAGCGCCTTCCGGTTCGGCCCCGATAATTTTTGTTTGCGGTGAAAACGTTTTAAAATAAGTTCCCACGCCGGCGCTTAATCCACCACCACCCACGGGAACGAATAAATAATCGATACGGGATAATTCATCCAGTATTTCCACACCAACCGTAGCCTGGCCTTCAATAATTCTTGGATGATCAAAAGGAGGAATGAAGGTCATTCCATTGATAAGGGTAAATTCCTGCGCAAATACCGAGCAATCATCATACGTATCACCTACTAACTTGATTTCAATAAAGTCTTCCCCAAAAAATTTTGGTTTGTTTACTTTTTGCTGCGGGGTAATGATGGGCATGAACACGACGCCCTTTACACCTAATTTTTTACAACTGTACGCAAAGCCCTGGGCGTGGTTCCCTGCACTCGCACATACCACCCCTTTTTCCAATTGCTCTTTTGGCAGGCTGCTCATCATGTTATAGGCACCACGCAATTTGTAGGAACGCACTACCTGCAAATCTTCTCTTTTCAGGTAGATGTTACAGTTGTATTTCCTGGATAAACTGTGGGAGAAAACCAGTGGTGTTTTTATTACCACTGGTTTCAATCTCTCAACAGCTTTGTTGAAATCCAGATCAACATTTATGGCAGATAAATTAATCATTGTAAAGAGGTGATGAGAATTTTAGTTTTTGAAAGCGCTTGTCTGAAGGCTCGGGGTGGAAAACAGGCTCCTGGTTTTCGGGACGAAGACTGCGAACCGTTTTGCCTGATTGCCACAATTCGCTTTCACGCAATTCTTTTAATTCAACTTCCAGTTTTTCACGATAATCCGCCTTGCTGTTGCTTTCGATGGAACGGGCAGCTTCTTTACCAGCGGCAACGCTTTCATATAATTCGTTGAATACAGGAAGGGTAGCATCACGGAACTTCTTCCACCAGTCAAGTGCGCCGCGTTGCGCTGTTGTAGAACAATTGGCATACATCCAATCCATTCCGTTCTCTGCTACCAATGGCATCAATGATTGTGTGAGCTCTTCAACCGTTTCGTTGAAGGCTTCGGAGGGAGAGTGGCCCTTTGCTCTCAATACTTCATATTGAGCTGCAAAGATTCCCTGGATGGCACCCATCAACGTTCCTCTTTCCCCTGTAAGATCACTGTATACTTCTTTTTTGAAATTGGTTTCAAACAGGTAGCCGCTTCCTACAGCAATACCCAACGCAACCGCTCTTTCAAATGCACGACCGGTTGCATCCTGGAAGATGGCATAGCTGCTATTCAAACCGCGACCCTGTAAGAACATTCTGCGGAGTGAAGTGCCGGAACCTTTTGGGGCCACAAGGATTACATCAACATCGGCTGGAGGAATAATTCCTGTCTGATCGTTGTAAGTGATGCCGAAGCCATGTGAGAAGTATAGAGCTTTACCCGGGGTTAAATGTTTTTTTACAGTAGGCCATAATTGAATTTGTGCAGCATCGCTCAAAAGATAACAAATGATGGTACCTTTTTCAAGTGCCTCTTCAATTTCAAACAAGGTTTCACCTGCAACAAAACCATCTTTTAAGGCTTTATCCCATGATTTAGAATTTTTTCTTTGACCGACAATTACATTGATACCATTGTCACGTTGGTTCATTGCCTGCCCGGGACCCTGAACGCCGTAGCCGATTACTGCTACCGTTTCATTTTTTAAAACTTCCTGTGCTTTTGAAAGAGGAAACTCTTCACGAGTTACTACATTCTCTTCCACACCACCAAAATTTAATTTTGCCATTGTTGATAGGATTTAGTTGTTATTGTTTTTAAGTTTCTGTTTTGAATAAATTGAGAACATCTTGATTCTCTATTTGGAAATTATTTTTAATAGTTTGATCATTTTTAGGTGTCCATCGTTCACTGCTGCTATTAATCCCGATAGCTATCGGGACTGTTGCACAGTTTACCCTGAGCGAAGCGAATGGGCACTCTTGTACGTATAGCAATTCCCAACATCAACCCACCCCAGCGAACTTAAATCAGTCAATCATTCACCTCGCCCCTCCAGGGAGGGGATGTGTACCAACGGCAACCAGTGCTTTTTCTCTTACGTTTCAGGACTTTCATTTATATGAAAAAGTCTTCGAAAAGTGAGGCGCTGTGCGGATGCGTCCCCTCCCTGGAGGGGGCAGGGGTGGGTTAATATGCACAACAGAATTCTGAACGCTGCAGTGAGTGACACCTGCCTGCCGGCAGGCAGGCAACAGACGATGATAGTAGTAATTTGCTGGCTACACAATCATCTATATTTTAAAGAACTAATCGAATCAAAAAAGCCTCGTGCAACTATGTTCTCCGACTCAGGCGGAGGACAGGGGGCTTCACATATCAAATACCTCTGCCTGCTTATTTAAAAACTCATTCTCAACCAACTCTTCACCCGGCTCCCTGTATTCAAAATCTTTGAGCTTGCTATGGAAACCCTTGCTATCCTTGATGATCGCCACCCTTGCGCTACGTACAAATTCAATCAATCCATATGGTTCTAAAGCTTTGATCAAACCCTCAATCTCTTCCCGGTGACCGCTGGTTTCAAATACAGTATAGTCCTTGCGAATCACAACAGCTCTTGCACCATATTGCCGAAGCAAACGTTCCACCTTTACTTTTTCAGCAATAACATCTGTTGGCACTTTGTACATTGCCAGTTCCTGCCAAACAATTTCTTCATTGGTGTTATAATAAGCTTTTAATACTTCCACCTGTTTTTCGATCTGCCTGCAAAGTTTTCTTACTACATCTTCCGTTTCATTGATAACAATTGTAAACCGGTGAACACTATCCACTTCGGAAGGAGAAGTGTTCAGGCTCTCAACATTTATTTTTCTCCTTGAAAAAATGATGGCAATCCGGTTCAGTAAGCCTATTTGATTTTCGGTGTAAACGGTTATGGTATATTCCTGCTTTTGCATTTTTTTTCGTTTTGTGTTAGATATTACACTTCGTCAGAACTTAAAACAATTTCCGCAACCCCTCTTCCCTGGGGTACCATTGGAAATACATTGTTCTCTTTACCCACCATCACTTCCAGCAAGTAGCTGCCGTCGTGTTCCAGCATTTCTTTTATTGCATCTCTAAGATCTTCTCTTTTTGAAACAGTTTTTCCATCTATACGATAGCCCTTTGCTACCTGCACAAAATCGGGGCTTGTAATATTTACGAATGAATATCTCCTGTCATGGAATAATTGTTGCCATTGCCGGACCATTCCCAAAAATTCATTGTTCAGAATGAGAATTTTCACATTCGGTTTGAATTGCATAATGGTTCCTAATTCCTGTATCGTCATTTGAAAACCGCCATCGCCAATGATAGCCACCACAGTTCTGTCAGGTGCGCCAAATTTTGCCCCGATGGCAGCAGGTAATGCAAATCCCATGGTTCCCAGTCCACCTGATGTAATGTTACTTTTGCTTTGTTTGAATTGGGCATAACGGCAGGCTACCATCTGGTGCTGGCCAACATCGGTAACGATAATAGCGTCGTTGTTGGTAAATTCATTCAGTATGTGGATCACTTCACCCATAGTCAGAACGGCTGTAGATGGATTCAGTTCTTCACGCACCACTTTATCAATTTCCTTTTGCTGGTATTCTTTGAATTTTTGCAGCCATTCAATATGCACTTTTTCTTCGATCAACTCAGTTAACAAGGGCAATGTTTCTTTGCAATCGCCCCACACTGGAACAGTTGTTTTTACGTTCTTATCTATTTCGGCCGGATCAATATCCAAATGAATAATTTTTGCCTGCTTTGCGTATTTGTCCAACCTTCCTGTTACCCGGTCATCGAAACGCATACCAATAGCGATCAATACATCGCATTCGTTTGTCAACACATTAGGTCCATAATTGCCATGCATCCCCAACATACCAACAGCAAGTGGATGATCTGTTGCAATAGCACTCATTCCCAGGATGGTCCATGCAGCCGGTAATCCACCTTTTTCAATGAATCGTCTAAATTCTTTTTCAGCTTTACCAAGAATTACGCCCTGTCCAAAAATCACAAATGGCTTTTTAGCTTCGTTGATAATTTTTGCAGCTTCTTCGATGTATTCTTTGCGTACAATTGGTTTAGGACGGTAACTCCTGATGTGTTCACATTTTTTATATCCTTCGTAAGTAAATTGTTGGATCTGTGCATTCTTGGTGATATCTATCAATACGGGGCCAGGTCTTCCGCTTCCGGCAATGTAAAATGCCTTTGCCAGTACCGAGGGGATTTCATTTGCATCCGTTACCTGGTAATTCCATTTGGTAACAGGTGTTGTGATGTTGATCACATCTGTTTCCTGGAAGGCATCTGTTCCCAACAAATGCGCGAACACCTGCCCTGTAATGCAAACAACAGGAGTGGAATCAATCATTGCATCTGCAAGTCCTGTCACAAGATTTGTTGCTCCGGGACCGCTGGTAGCAAAAACAACTCCTGTTTTACCGGAAGCTCTTGCAAAACCCTGGGCTGCATGGATTGCACCCTGCTCATGACGAACCAAAATATGTTCAAGTCTATCTGTATAATCATACAATGCATCATAGATCGGCATTATGGCACCACCCGGATAACCAAAGACGATTTCAACGCGTTCTGCAAGAAATGCTTCCAATACTGCCTGGCTGCCACTAATTGTAGTTACAGGTTTTGCTTTCTCAATGGTCGTCTCCTTTGTTAGATTCAGTGCTTCCATTACTATTATTTTCAGTTTAAATAACTCGTTATTATTTTATGCTTCATCCGTAACACAACCCTGGTCGGCTGGCTTTACGGAACGTGCGTATTTAAATAATATGCCCTTACTTGCTTTCAATACCGGTTGTTTCCATTTGGTTCTTCTTTCTGCGAGGATTTTTTCATCAACCTTTAACGTGATGGTGTTTTTTGCAGCGTCAAGTTCAATGATGTCATCATCGTTTACAAGTGCTATCGTTCCACCGTCGAAAGCTTCGGGGGTGATGTGCCCGACAACAAACCCATGTGTTCCCCCACTGAATCGCCCATCAGTGATCAGGGCAACAGATTTTCCCAGACCTGCTCCGATAATAGCTGATGTGGGCTTCAACATTTCGGGCATACCCGGACCACCTTTTGGTCCTACATATCTTATCACAACAACGTCGCCTGCTTTTACTTTCCCTGTTTGAATACCGGAGATTAATTCAAACTCTCCATCAAAAACTCTTGCAGGCCCTACAAAACGATCACCTTCTTTTCCGCTAATTTTTGCCACGCTTCCACCTTCAGCGAGGTTACCATAAAGGATTTGCAAATGACCTGTACGCTTGATCGGATTTGTAACCGGATGGATAATATTTTGTTTTTCGAAATTGAGGTCCGGAACAGATTGCAGGTTTTCGGCTAATGTTTTTGATGTAACAGTTAAACATTCGCCATGAAGAAAGCCTTGTTGTAATAAATACTTCATCACAGCAGGAACACCGCCATACTGGTGCAGATCCTGCATTAAATATTTGCCACTTGGTTTAAAGTCTGCAAGAACAGGAACTTTGTTACTGATCGTTTGAAAATCGTCCTGAGTCAATTCAAGATCCACACTTTTAGCCATTGCAATCAAGTGCAATACTGCGTTTGTTGATCCACCCAAAGCCATGATCACGGCAATTGCATTTTCGAATGCCTTAGTTGTCATAATATCCGTTGGCTTGATATCTTTTTCCAAAAGTTTTTTGATCGCTTTTCCTGCTTCCAGGCATTCTTTCTTTTTTTCTTCACTGATGGCCGGATTGGAGGAAGAGTAAGGAAGGCTCATTCCCAGTGCTTCAATTGCAGCTGCCATAGTATTTGCAGTGTACATTCCACCACACGCACCTGCACCAGGACAGGAAGCTTTTACAACACAACGGAAATCTTCCTCGGAAATCTTCCCGGCAATTTTCTGTCCTAATGCTTCAAATGCAGATACAATATTTAAATCCTGCCCATTGTGATGGCCGGGAGCAATTGTACCACCATACACCATAATGGAGGGACGGTTTAATCTTCCCATAGCAATCACAGAACCAGGCATGTTCTTATCACACCCAGGCAATGCAATTATTGCGTCATAATATTGTGCACCACAAACAGCTTCTATTGAATCGGCTATAATGTCCCGGCTAACCAATGAATAACGCATGCCATCAGTGCCGTTACTCATTCCATCACTAACACCAATTGTATTGAAGATCAACCCCACCAAATCATTGTCCCATACACCTTGTTTTACAATTTTGGCCAGGTCATTTAAATGCATATTACAGGTGTTGCCATCATAACCCATACTTACAACGCCAACCTGTGCTTTCATTAAATCGTCATCAGATAATCCAATACCGTAGAGCATTGCCTGTGCGGCAGGCTGTGTTTCATCCTGCGTTAAAACTTTGCTGTATTTATTTAATTCGCTCATGCTACTTGTTCTGCTGGTTTGAGTTGTTTTTCGAGTACTAAATTTTTATAAGTTTCCTGTACAACGGCACCCAGGGTTTCAGTCCAGTTCTTTGGAAATTTATTGTCATCAACTGAATCAATACCGATTACTTCAGCAGCGGTGCCACAGTAAAATGCACTGTCTGCATTGTACACTTCTTCGGGAATAATTTGTTTTTCTATTACCGCTATATCCAATGATTTGCAGATCTCAATTACTGTTGCCCTTGTAATTCCTGGCAATATGCTTCCGCGCTGCGGAGTAAATAACACATCATTTTTTTCGTAGAAGAAGTTAGCGCCTGGACCTTCTGCAATAAATCCATTTATATCCAACAACAGCGCTTCATCATAACCTAAATCCTTGGCTTCTTTTGTGGCAAGAATCGAATTTACATAATGGCCCGACACTTTTGCTTCCACAACGAAACTGGCAGGTGTGATTCTTCGGTATGATGATGTTTTTAAACGGACAAGTTTTTCTCCGAGCAATGCGCCCCACTCCCAGGCAGCAATTGTTAGTTGTGATGAAGTAGCTCCTGTTAACGACATGTTTGGGGGACAGGTAACAATCGGACGGAGATAAGCATCCAACATTTTATTTCTTCTCAATACTTCGTATGAAATTTCAACCAGTTCGTGGTTTTTATAGGGGTATGGTATGCCAACTGCTTTTGCAGAAAATTCCATTCTTTCAAAATGTTCCTTTGCTTTGAAGATCTTCACACCGTTCCTTGTGTTGTAAGAACGAATGCCTTCAAACACGGCATAGCCATAATGCAAGGAAGTGTCGTACACGTTTGCTTTTGCATCAATTGCTTTTACAAATTCACCGTTGTGATAGATGATCGTATGTTCGTTATAATACATAACCGCTTAATTATTTGCAATAAAAAACCCGCCTTTGTTGGAGGCGGGTCTATTTAAACTTGAATTGATTTTACAAGATTCCACCTCCATGCAGTGCAGGAATAATAATGACAACGACCACAATAATTCGTGCGATCAGGGAAACAAGTGCATTATTCATTTTTGCATTCAGCATGAAGGAAAACTTTCACTTCAAATATACCCACCTTTCAAAAAACAAAGAACTTTTTCTTTGAACTTAGAAATGAATGACAATCACAATACATTTCTAACTTCCCGAAATCTATTTATTGCAAGCAAACGTTAGCCAGGTTCAAGAAGTTCAGAGGTTGAAGAGGTTCAAGAGGCTCAGGAGGTACACAAAACTTTTAGAACCTTTTGAACTCTTTAAACTTATTGAACTTCTCAGATCAATGTTGATTTTCTCAATTCAATATTAGCCTGGTTTATATCATTGGGTAATCTTCCCGATACGTAATCACTAATCAAATCACCAATGGTAGACGTGAAATAGTAATTTATGGGGTCAATATCTTTTGTAATAAATTTTGAGTCGAGTGCCCAGGCCACGGCTTCACGTACAAGGGCCGCTTCTGCATGCAAATTCAAATGGTCGAGCAGTAGAGCCGCGGATAAAATAGATCCCGTTGGATTAGCAATGTCCTTGCCTGCAGCTTGTGGGTAGGAACCATGGATAGGCTCAAACATTGCTGTGCTGTCGCCAACAGATGCGGAAGGAAGCATACCCAAAGAGCCGCTTAGCACACTGGCTTCGTCGCTGATGATGTCGCCAAACATGTTTTCAGTGAGGATAACGTCGAATTGTTTTGGATTGATAATGATTTGCATAGAAGCATTGTCAACGAACATATAATCAACCGTCACATCAGGATAATTTTTTGCAACTTCCTGTACTACCTTTCTCCAAAGCCTCGAGGTTTCAAGAACGTTCGCCTTGTCAACGAGCGTTAATTTCTTTTTTCTTTTCTGCGCTGCTTCGAAGGCGAGGTGTGAGATGCGTTCAATCTCCATTCTGCTATAAATGCACAGGTCTGATGCTTCGGTGCCTTCAGCATTCAATTCTTTTTTGCCGAAGTAGATTCCACCAGTTAACTCACGATAAACAACAAAATCCACCCCTTCCAGTATTTTAGGTTTTACCGGGGACAGATGGCTAAGTGAAGCAAAAGTGCTAACAGGGCGAATGTTGGCAAACAATCCCAATGATTTTCTAAGTCTCAACAGACCTTGCTCGGGTCTTACTTTTGCTGTGGGATCATTGTCATATTTGGGATGACCGATTGCGCCGAATAAAATGGCATCACTGCTTTCACAGGTTGCTAACGTTTCGTCAGGTAACGGGTTTCCGGTTTTGTCAATAGCCTCTGCCCCCATTAGGGCGTAAGTGTAATAAAATTCATGTTCAAACCTTTCACTAACTGCATTTAATACTTTGATCGATTGTTTGGTTACTTCCGGGCCAATTCCGTCTCCTAATATGACTGCAATGTTTTTTCGCATGATCAAGCTGTTTGTTTTTCGAATTCCTCAATATCTTCTCTAATACTTAGCAAATAGTCGATATCATCGTAGCCATTTAGCAGGCATGTTTTTTTATAATGATTGATTTCAAAGCTCTCTTGTTCCCTGGAAGAATCGATCGTAATTGTTTGTTCTTCAAGATTGATGGTCAGGGTTGTGCCAATTGGCTGTGTAAATATTTTTTGTAAAAAGGATTCACTCACCTGTACGGGTAGCAATCCATTGTTCAATGCATTGTTTTTAAAAATATCGGCAAAAAAGCTCGATACTACGATTCTAAAACCATAATCCGCAATTGACCAGGCAGCATGCTCTCTCGAGGAGCCACAGCCGAAATTCTTTCCCGCAACTAATATCTCCCCTTTGTATTCATGTTTATTCAGGATGAAATCTTTTTTCGGTTTGTTTTCATCATCGGTTTCATATCTCCAGTCGCGGAACAGGTTTTTTCCAAAGCCAAGTTTTGTGGTTGCTTTAAGGAAGCGTGCAGGGATGATCTGGTCCGTATCAATATTTTCCAGTTGCAATGGAACAAATGTGCTATGTATGATTTTTAATTGTTGCATTTTTCAAACGTGAAAATGTTGAACAGTTTTTAGTTTTAAATTGTTACTGTAAAAGTTCTCTCACATCTGTTACCACCCCGGTGATTGCCGAAGCTGCAGCGGTTAACGGGCTTGCCAAAAGCGTTCTCGCACCGGCACCTTGTCTTCCTTCAAAGTTTCTATTGCTGGTGGAAATACAATACTCACCTGCCGGAACTTTATCTTCATTCATTCCCAAACAGGCGCTGCATCCTGCCTGGCGAACTTCAAAACCCGCTTCCTCAAAAATTTGATTTAAACCTTCTGCCTTTGCCTGGGCAGCTACCTGTTGTGAACCAGGGACGATCATGACTTTGACATGTTCGTTTTTCTTTCTGCCTTTCACAACACTTGCTACGAGGCGCAAGTCTTCAATTCTTGAATTTGTACAGGAACCGATAAAAATATTTTGAACGGGCATTCCTTTTAGCGGTTTGCCAGCCTGTAATCCCATATAGTCAAGAGCCTTCATAATATTTTTTCTTTCGCTCTCTTCGGGGATGCTTTCAGGCGTAGGAATGAAACCATTAATACCGATTCCCAAACCAGGGTTGGTACCGTAAGTGATCATCGGTTCTATTACAGCAGCATTGATATTAATTTCTCTATCAAATATTGCATCTTCATCGCTGTACAACTCCTTCCATTCTGTAAGTTTCTTATTCCATTCTTCTCCGCCAGCTGGCGGAGCAAATTCTCTTCCTTT
>Ga0193740_1000117_pt1 | contig 22560 bp, 10 predicted proteins | sample L2s1metaG_FD_145072 | JGI IMG/M metagenome (GOLD analysis project Ga0193740, IMG submission 145072) | Soil microbial communities from a riparian zone of the East river system, Colorado, United States - L2s1 | ecosystem: Environmental > Terrestrial > Soil > Riparian zone | place: USA: East River... | reverse complement strand
CACTCGATCGTTGCAGGCGGTTTACTACTGATATCATATACCACCCGGTTGATCCCCTTTACATTATTAATGATCTCATTGCTCACATGGGCTAAAAAGTCATAAGGCAAATGCGCCCAATCAGCCGTCATTCCATCCACACTTGTTACTGCACGCAATGCAACCGTAAATTCATAAGTTCTTTCATCACCCATCACTCCAACACTTTTCACCGGCAATAAGATTGCACCAGCCTGCCATACCGTTGCATAGAGCTTATGATCTTTTAACGCTTTTGTATACACATTATCTGCTTGTTGCAACAAATCCACTTTTTCTTCAGTCACTTCACCGAGTATACGTATAGCAAGTCCCGGGCCGGGAAAGGGATGACGGTCGATCATCTCAGACGGAATACCCAATTCTCTTCCCACTTTTCTTACTTCATCTTTAAATAAAGAACGCAAAGGTTCTACCAATTCAAGATGCAAGTGCTCCGGTAAACCGCCAACATTATGATGTGATTTGATCGTTTGCGATGGACCATGCACTGACATACTTTCAATTACGTCAGGATAAATAGTTCCCTGTCCAAGCAAACCAATGCCCTCAATTTTTTTTGCTTCTTCCTGAAAAATATCAATGAATAAACTACCGATCACTTTTCGTTTTGCTTCAGGATCAATTTTACCTGCCAGGTCATGATAGAAACGTTGCTTCGCATCAATACCTTTTACGTTCAATCCAAGTTTTGCGTAAGTGGTCAATACGTTTTCAAATTCATCTTTACGAAGCACACCATTGTCAACAAATATTCCATAAAGCCGATCGCCAATCGCTTTATGAATTAAGGTAGCGGCAACTGTAGAGTCAACCCCTCCGCTCAATGCCATTATCACTTTACGATCACCAATTTGTTTTTTTAATGTTTCAACTGTGTCGGAAATAAAATGTGCCGGTGTCCAATCCTGGCTGCATTCGCAGATATCCACTAAAAAGTTGTGTAGTATTTTCTTTCCTTCAATACTATGATACACTTCCGGGTGGAATTGTAAACCATACAAGGGAAAGTTCGGAGTGAGTAGTTCGGAGTTCAGAGTACCATTTCCAGATTTATGATTCTTGACTCCCGACTGCCGACTCCCGACTATAGATTTCTTGAATGCTGCTATCGGAATGCTCTCTGTTGTAGCGAGCAATTCAAACCCGGCCGGCAATTCTAAAATCGTATCTGCATGGCTCATCCATACCTGGCTTTTTTCCATTACATCATGCAGCAGCACATCGTCTTTATGTTTATGTAGTAAAGCTCTTCCGTATTCCCGTTTATTACTTTTTTCAACTCGTCCTCCATAACGTTTTGCAGTCAATTGCGCCCCATAGCAAACGCCCAATACCGGTACACGATCGATCATGAACTGCACATTTACATCTGGTGAATTCACATCATTAACTGAAAAAGGTGAGCCACTGAGGATGATGCCTTTTAGCCCCGGTTCGTACTCAAAAGGTTTGTGAAAGGGGATTATTTCGCAGTACACATTGGCCTCTCTTACGGCCCGGGCAATTAGTTGAGTATATTGAGAGCCAAAATCAAGGATCAGTATTTTTTCCGTCATGGCTGCGAAGATAGCCAGTTTAGAGTTTTTGGTTTTTGGTTTTTGGTTACCAGCATTAGTTCCTTGATGGGGCTTCGGTTGCGTCGCACTCTTGTACATTCTGTTCAATACTCAACTTCTTCATACTCTATCATTGTCACCCTCAGCTTGTCGAAGTGCTATTCATCATCTGAGTATTTCTCACAGATGTCACAGATTTTCACAGCATTTAATCTGTGTACATCCCTGTCTGCCCACAGGCAGGCGTGTAATTCGTGAGATTTAATTCACACCTGTAACCTTATGCCAGTCTGTAGAGTCATATAACCGATTTTCCAAACAGGAAAACTATTTACCTTCGGAATACTAAAACCAAAACAATGAAAAAAATAGCTCTCTTCTCATTGATCATTCTTGTAGGTGGTTGCCGCGAAATAGCAGGCGAACGGATAAAAGGCAGTGGTCATGTCATAACTGAAAACAGGTCTACTTCAGATTTTAACAGCATTGACGTATCCGGCGCTATTGATGTTTATGTCAGACAGGACTCAGCTACTTCTGTAAAAGTGGAAGCTGACGATAACATACTAGAATACATCGAAGTGCATACCGAAGGATCAAGACTTGAAATATATACTGAAAACAATATAAGGTTAAGACCTTCTAATAAGATCAAAGTATATATAAGCAGTCCGGAATACAAAGAGATCCAGGTTTCCGGTGCAAGCAGTGTTCGTTGTGAGAACGAGATCACATCCGATGTTCTTGACGTCAACCTGAGCGGAGCCAGTGAGGGAAGATTGGAATTAAATGCTCCAAAAATATCGGTTAATGTTACCGGTGCCAGTAATGCAAGTATAAAAGGCAAAACAAAAGATTTTGAAGGCAGCGCATCGGGTGCAAGTGAGATCAGGGGCTTTGACCTGCTTTCGGAAAATGCAGATGTGGATGCAAGCGGAGCCAGTCATATCGAAATATATGCAAGTGTAAGAATAGATGGACAATCATCAGGAGCATCAAGTGTAAATTATAAAGGCAATGCACAGTCAAGTGTGGAAAAATCCGGAGCCAGCAGTGTGAATAAAAAGGACTAGAAAAAAAAGTTAATATTAAAAAAATCCGTCTCGTCATAGGTGAGACGGATTTTTTTTGCGTTAATTTTATGTCTTAACCTTATACCTCTTTCGCCCATGAAACAATCCCCTAAGCAATCAGCCTTAACTTCAGTTAGTTATTTACTTGTCGGATTCTTAAGTTTATTTATTGCCTTCCCGATCTTTATTTTAATACATAAACAATTACCGGAGTATGACTGGCCAATTTATTCTGACAGGATATTACTTTTTCTTTTAGTAGTTGTATTTGTATTGCTATTGCTAAGTATGTTTCGTCCTATTATAAATTTTATTTTCGTTGGTTCGCTGATCTTACTATTGTATGGCACATTCACCGATACATACGGATTTCAAAATCTTGCTACCGATTATAAAGCAATGTTCTCTGCTATAAAACCTAATTCTGATAACGAGAACATCATGATTCTTGACGATTCAAAATTTTATTATAAGTCGGATATAATAGCAGCCACAACTGATAAAGACGCAGAAGTAAGAGGGTTTGCAATAAGAGCCGCCAATGCGAATTTTAAAAAGGAACAAAATCTTCATGAAAGATATCGTGATATCATACAGTGCTTTGGCGTTTTCAAAAAAATAAATCGTAATTGGAATTATGTGAACGACCCCGTGGGCCAGGAATATTTTGCGAAAGCAAGTGAATCCGTGAAGTTTCTTGCCGGCGATTGTGATGACCATGCGATCATGATGGTAGCTGCCATTAAAGCAATTGGGGGCACCACAAGGTTTGTTGCTACTACCGGCCATTTATATCCTGAAATTATGATCGGCGATAAATTCGATCTGCCAAGGGTAGAAAATCTTATTAAGAATCTTCTTTTTCCAATAGAAAGTAAAGGTCAAAGCCTGCATTATCATACCGATCCTGATGGAAAGATATGGTTGAATCTTGATTATACGGCAGCCTATCCCGGCGGAAGATATTATGCTGACCCAATCCTTGGTGTTTTGAAACCTAAATGATAAAATCAAAAGTAAAAATTCAAAATTAAAAACCGTAGACTCTGAACTACCGACTACTAACTACTAACTCATAAGTTTACATATCTCACCATAATTTTTATATCCCTGTTTCTTCCTTTATCATCAGTGCAAGAAATTTTTACGGGTCCCTCATCAGGAATAAAGAATTGTTTTTCTCCGGGGGAGCAAGCTTTATAGAATTTATTATTTATATACCAAAACACTCTGCTTACATCGGTGGCAGTTTTGCAGGTAAGCTGTAGAGGATCTTTACTTTTTTTACTCATCAAATATTCGGATCCGTTTGAAGGAGAAGTGATCGTTGGAGCATTGCCTTTGAATATTGTTTCGCAACCAGGATTGTGTGACGGAATTTTATGATAAGCGATCCTATGATCCTCAAACCATGCCTGCATTTCAGGTTCTGTTACTCTATAGATCTTCTTTTTATATCCGCCTTCCGGCGGAGCACAGTTCTTGCAGTAGGAGATCTTTTCATCAGCGGACACAAGCACTTCCTGTATGTTATTGCATTTTGCCGTGGATGAGATGAGTGGAATGAAATAATCCATCACTAAATTCTCACAATGATCGGCTGGTAACATTCCTGTCTCGGAGCAAACCATTCTTGTGTCACAATCTTTTGGTTGTATGAACCATTCCTGGTCGCTGTCGTAATCGATCGTATTAAAAATTTTAAATAATAAAGGTGTTGCTGTGTTTGAACCACTCAGATCAGGAACACCAACACCTGAAAAATTTCCAACCCAAACACCAACAGTATAATTTTTGTTATAGCCAATGCTCCATGCATCTCTTCTTCCATAACTTGTTCCGGTTTTCCATGCGATCTTTGGCATCCGTTCAGTCGATTGCCAGTTCAATGGAAAATCAGGACGATTCACTTTTGATAAAATATCATTGATCATAAAGACAGCTTCCGGGCTCACTACATTTATCTTTTTATGTACCGTGTCTTTGTCAGAATAAGAGGGTGAGAAATAATCACCATTATTGGCAAAGGCGGAAAACAAGCCAGTAAGTTCTTCCAATGTAGTGCCGCATCCACCAAGTATCATTGATAATCCAAGCTTGTTCCTGTCTTTTTGTATTTGCCTAAAATCACAGGCCGAAAGTTTTTGCACCAGCTTATCTTTTCCTAATGTCCGCAAACTTTTTACTGCAGGAATATTTAATGAGTGTTCTAATGCATATTCAGTAGTTACATATCCATTATATTTCTGATCATAATTCTCAGGAGCATAGCCATTGTAATTCACGGCAACATCATTCATCTTCATTTTAGGCGTCAGCAAGCCTTCATCCATACACATGGCAAACAAAAGCGGTTTCAGGGTACTGCCCGGTTGTCTCGTTGCGGCTGCTCCATTTACCTGGCCGGCATCTGTTGTATCATTAAAATTTGCAGAACCAATATAAGCTATCACATTATGTGTTTTATTGTCGATGATCACAACTGAGCCATTATTTATGCTACGCAATCGTTGTGCTCTTATGTAATCTTCTACTATTTTCTCGGTCTTTAATTGCGTATTCAGATCAAGATGTGTTTTATAATAATAGCTACCTTTATTGTATAATTTATTAGAAAGATGTTTTGCAAAATGCGGAACGGTATTTCTTGTCGCAGTCAGTGGTTCGGCCAAAGCATCCTCGATCTCTTTTTCAGTAAACACTTTATCCGTAGCAAATTTTTTTAACCAGCGATTTCTTTCTTTTACGATCAGGTCATTGGTTTTTCCCATCACCAGTGAAGAGGGCCGGTTGGGTATGATGCTTAACGCTGTTATTTCAGCAAGCGAAAGGTGATCAGGATTTTTTGAAAAGTATAAAAGCGAGGCGGCCTTTACACCTTCGAGATTACCACCATAAGGAACGAGATTCAGGTACATCTGCAATATCTCATCCTTACTGAATTTCCATTCTAATTGGAAGGCTCGGAACATTTCGATCATCTTACTGCCGATATTTCTTCTTCGGGGCTCTAATGCTCTTGCTACCTGCATGGTGATGGTACTGGCGCCGCTGGTGCGTTTCATCCGGAAAATATTCTTGAATGTTGCCCGGATAACTGCAATTGGATTTACACCCGGGTGATAATAGAAATATTTATCTTCTTTGGAGATGATCGTTTTGCGAAGCAAAGGAGATATTTCGTTCAACTCCGTTTTCATTCGCCATTTCTCGTCTTTGGTCAGGTAAGCATTAATAACTTCTCCGTTCTTATCTGCTATGATCGTTGAGTATTCTACATTAGTTTTTAGAGGGAAAATGAGGTTCAGTAAAAAGAAAAGGATAATTAAGCCTATAACAACTATGCCAAGGCGTTTGAAAAAAAGTATCATATGTCTTTTAGTGATGCGGAGCTTCATGTTTTGAACAAATGCAAAGTACATTTTAGCAAAATAATAATTATAACTTCCTTTGATCGTTTTATAGCTTAACAATTATTTATCTACTAAAATTTGCAATCAAATTTTTCTTACTATTATCTTTCCATACAAATTCTTTTCAACCTGTATGGATTGCGCTGACCAGTCCCGCCCAACAAGGGACATTCCTCCTTAGCTTTTCCACGATACTAAATTCTGTTTTTCCCAAAAGGAAAAAGGATCAAAGAGGATAAATTTTTACTACACATTTCTTAATTAACTTAACTTTCGGTTACACACTCAACTAACAAATCTATATGCGTATCAAATTTTTCCTGGTAATCCCGATTGCTATCGGGGTTACTATTTTTTTGTCTGCATGTAAAAAGAATGCCGTTAAACTTGAATATACAAATGCAAAAGGCGAAGTGCCCCAGGCTGGCAACCTGATATTTCGTTTCAATAAATCCCTGATAAAAGATTCATTGCTCAATGTGTGGGATTCTACAGATTATATTTCATTCAGTCCAAAAATACCGGGTCGTTTTCGTTGGGAAAGCCCGGATCAACTGGTGTTTTCACCGGCAGTACCGCTGCAACCAGCCACCACTTACACTGCAAAATTCAGCAACGAAGTATTGCGTTACAGTAAATACGATAAAGTGGAAGGTGCTGATAAAATAAGTTTTAATACACCGGCACTGGCATTGGAAAATGCACAAGTGGTTTGGACGATGCCGGATGAAGCAACCCGCAATGTTGTTCCTCAGCTTGATCTCTTCTTTAATTATAAGATCGATCCTGCAAAACTCAAGGAAAAATTAGCAATAGAAGTTGATGGAAAGGAAACATCATTTACGCCACAAACGATTTCATCGGAAACAAAAGTTTCTTTCAGGCTGGCAAGTTTCAAACCTGAGGACCGCAACTATGAAACAAAAATTATAATAGGGAAAGGCCTGGCGCCTGAAGGAGGAACAAATTCAATTGCCGAGTCTATCACAGAACAACTTTCTGTTCCTTCTCCATATATTCTCGCTATTCAAAATGTCGAATCGGAACATGATGGTACTGAAGGTACCATTCGTGTAACCACCAGCCAGCAAATTGTGGAGGCAGATCTTAAATCATATATCAAGTTTGACCCTGCAATTCAGTTCACCACTGAAATTGATGAAAGCGGCCTGACATTACGCAGTGATAAATTCGATATTGAAAAAAGCTACACGGTCACACTTAAAGAAGGCTTACGTGGAAAGATCGGGGGAGAGTTAAAAGAGGAATCGCAACACCAGGTAGCTTTTGGAGAACTGGAAGCTGGTATAAGTTTTACAAGTAAAAAAGCTGTGTACTTGTCAAAGCGTGGCGCTAAGAATATGGAAGTGAAGATCACCAGCATTCCAAAAGTAAAACTGACGATCTCGAAGATCTATGAAAGTAATTTGTTGATGATGGATCGCTATGGTTATTATCCATCGACTGTAAGTTATAACCGGTACGATGAGGAAGATTCTGATTATGAATACCGCAGTGGTGATGATGCAATGCTGGGTGATATTATTTATGAAAAAGAAATTGATACCCGTTCACTGCCAAAAAGTGGTGGCGGGAAGATTTTAAATGTATCTCAATTCGAAGACAGGCTGCCGGAATTTAATGGCATTTATCATATCCAGATCAGTTCAATGAAAGATTATTGGGTGAGAGATAGTCGTTTTGTTTCTGTATCTGATATTGGCTTGGTAGCAAAAGAAGGAGTTGATAAAATATTTGTTTTTGCGAATTCTATTAAAACTGCCGAAGGAATGAATGGGGTGAATGTTTCGGTGTACTCAAAAAATAATCAGTTAATAGGCACGGGTCCTACAAATGGCGACGGTGTCGCTGAAATCGTTTATACTAAAAAAGATTTCAGCGGTTTTCAACCGGCAATGATCATTGCAAAAGCAGAAGATGATTTTAATTATTTGCCACTTAGCTCCACAAGAGTAAATACGTCACGTTTTGATGTAGGTGGAAGAAGAAATAACCCTTCAGGACTTGATGCATTTGTTTATGCAGAGAGAGATATCTATCGGCCGGGTGAAAAAATAAATTTCTCCGTTATTCTTCGGAATCGTGAATGGAAAAGCCCCGGAGAGATTCCGGTAAAAATGAAATTTCTTTTGCCCAATGGAAAAGAATTAAAGGAGTTCCGTAAAACATTAAATGAAGAAGGTTCAACCGAAGGAAATATTGAAATGGCGATTTCAGCTATTACTGGTTCTTATACGTTGGAAGTTTATTCTTCCAATGACCTGTTACTTGCCTCCAAAGATTTTCGCATTGAAGAATTTGTGCCCGATAGAATAAGAGTAAATACAAAACTGGATAAACAATTTTTGAAAGCGGGTGAAGCAACAACACTTTCAGTGAATGCAATGAATTTCTTTGGGCCACCGGCTGCTAATCGTAAATACGAAACGGAAATACAAACAAAGCAGAAATATTTCTCACCCGGCAAATTCGAAAAATTTGATTTTAGTTTCTCCAGCGAAACTAGCCCAATAAGTAAAGACGTAAGAGAAGGCACTACTGATGCGGAAGGGAATGCTAAAGAGATCTACTCTGTTCCGGGTAGTTTAAAGAATGTGGGTGTTTTACAAACTACCTTTTATACAACGGTGTTTGATGAAACAGGCCGACCTGTTAGCCGTGCTTCTTCGATCGATGTGTTTACACAAGATGTTTTCTTTGGCATCAAATACGATGGCTGGTATTACCAAGCTTTGAATCAACCAGTGGAATTCACATTAGCATCTGTCAACAAAGATGGCAACGCAGTAAATGCAAAAGCAAGAATAGAAATTATAAAAAGAGAATACAATACACATCTTGTTAATAGCGGTGGATACTTCCGGTATGAATCGCAGGAAGAAATAAGATCAATAGAAACAAGAGAATTGACAGTTGGTGCCAATACATCCTACTCATTTGTTCCAAGAATTCCCGGTCGTTATGAATTACGAATTTCCATTCCGGGTGCCAACACTTATGTAAGCCAGGGTTTTTATAGTTATGGTCGTTGGGGTTGGTCAGATGATAACTCTTTTGAAGTAAGTAATGAGGGTAATATTGAAATTGAGCTTGATAAAAAATCATATTTAACCGGTGAAACTGTCAGTGCATTTTTTAAAGCGCCGTTTAGCGGAAGAATGCTGGTGACGATGGAAACAGATAAGGTAGTAAAATATCAATATGTGAATGTAGAGACTACGGAAAAAAATAATCGAACTGTTAAGGTCGATCTTCCATTATCGGCTGAGCATGTACCAAATGTTTATATCACTGCAACCCTTATCAAAGCACATGAACTTTCAGATCTGCCGCTTACAGTTGCACATGGATTTCAAAGCGTAAAAGTGGAAGAGAAAGGCAGAAAAATGCAGGTTGATATCGTTTCAACCAAAGCTGTCCGCTCAAAAACAAAACAACTGGTAACAGTAAAAGCAGCGCCGGGCAGTTATGTTACACTATCCGCTGTTGACAACGGTGTGCTGCAGGTCAGTAGTTTTGAAACACCTGATCCTTATGATTTCTTTTACCAGAAAAAAGCATTACAGGTCACTGCGTTTGATCTTTATCCTTTGTTGTTCCCGGAAATAAAAGCTAAGTTCAGCAGCACTGGGGGTGATGGGGAAATGGATATGAGTAAAAGAGTGAACCCGATGCCTGCAAAACGGATAAAGATCGTTTCTTACTGGAGTGGCATACAACAAGCCAATGGAAATGGTGAAGCAAGCTTTGAATTTTCCATTCCTCAATTCAGCGGGGAAATAAGATTGATGGCTGTTGCATATAAAGATCAAAGCTTTGGTAGCAGTGAAAATACAATGACTGTCGCTGATCCGATCGTTATCAGTACTGCACTGCCAAGATTCTTAAGCCCGGGTGATACAGTAACAGTTCCTGTGACATTGAGTAATACAACTGCAAAGTCAACAAATATTTCTGCCGCAATTTCAGTAGAAGGTCCATTGAAGATAATTGGAGGGAATAATCAATCTGTAGCCATTAATGCAAACAGTGAAGGCCGTGCAGTTTTCCAGGTAGCAGCTGATCCCTCAGTTGCTGTTGGTAAAATAAAAATTGCAGTAAATGGCATGGGAGAAAAATTCAATGATGAAACACAAATATCCATTCGTCCCGCTTCTCCATTGCAAAAAGTTTCAAGTAGTGGTTCTATTGCCGGTGGGGCAAATCAGAAGATAAATATTGGGCTAAATGATTTTATTCCGACAAGTATTGCTTACAAACTTGTAGTTAGCCGTTCGCCTGCATTGGAATTGGGAGATCATCTCCGCTATCTTGTGGAATATCCTTATGGCTGTACAGAGCAAACTGTTTCTGCTGCATTCCCTCAATTGTATTATGGTGATATGGCCGATATGATGGGATTGAATCAAAAATTAAAAACAAATGCAAACAGTAATATTCTTGAAGCGGTCCGTAAAATAAAAATGCGGCAAACTTATAAAGGTGGCATTATGCTATGGGATAATGATGATACCGAACATTGGTGGGCTACTGTTTATTCAGCACATTTCTTACTTGAAGCAAAGAAAGCAGGTTTTGATGTCGACAATAGTTTGATAGAAACAACACTTGCTTATGTCAACAACCGTTTAAAGACTAGGGAGACGATCAATTATTATTACAACCGCAATCAAAGTAAGATGATCGCTCCAAAAGAAGTGGCCTACGGATTATATGTATTGGCATTGGCCGGTAAAGCCAATACATCAGCCATGAATTATTACAAATCAAATCCGCAATTGCTGGCATTGGATAGCCGCTATCTTTTATCTGCAGCTTATGCAGCTGCAGGTGATAAAAGATCTTTCAATAGTTTATTACCTTCAGCATTTGCGGGTGAAGAATCTGTACCTCAAACAGGAGGAAGCTTTTATTCCGATGTTCGAGATGAAGCTATTGCATTGAATGCATTGATCGATGCTGATCCGGGCAATAGCCAGATCGGTATCATGGCAAAACATGTAAGTGATAAGTTAAAAACACGTTACTGGCTCAGCACACAGGAAAGAGCATTTTCATTTCTTTCCCTGGGTAAATTGGCCAGATCTGCAAATAAATCTGATGTAACGGCTGACATAAAAGTAAATGGAAAATCGATCGCAAAAGTAGATGGTGGTCAATGGACAGGTAACCAGGCTGCATTAAAAGGAACGAATATCGATATTGAGACAAAAGGCAGCGGACGTTTATATTATTTCTGGGTAGCCGAAGGCATCAGCCGCAGCGGCGCCTATAAAGAAGAAGATAATTACCTGCGAGTCCGCAAACGTTTTTATGATCGCAATGGCAAACTGCTTACTGGTAGTACATTCAAACAAAACGATCTTATCATTGTTAACATCACATTGGAACGTTCTTATTCAACCGATATAGAAAATGTGGTGATCACCGATCTGCTGCCTGCTGGTTTTGAAATTGAGAATCCACGGACAAAAGAAATACCGGGAATGGATTGGATAAAAGATGCTGCTGATGTTCGTTCGCTTGATGTTCGTGATGACCGCATTCACTTATTTGTTGATGCAGATCGTACCAAAAAGAATTTCTATTATGCTGTTCGTCCTGTTTCACCGGGTATTTATAAAATGGGTCCTGTCAGTGCCGATGCGATGTACAATGGAGAATATCATTCTTATCATGGGGCAGGAGTGATAAAGGTAGTTCAGTAGTTTATGGTTTATAGTTTTTCGTTTTTCTCAAATTTTACAATTTATAAAAGCCGGTTATGATGCCGGTTTTTATTTATTATGAAACTTACTACGTAATAATTAGTGAATAAAAAACGTAATATTTTCATTTTATAAAAAACTTTTTTAATTCCTTTATTTATATATTTTAGTAGTGCCAAAGCATATCTTATGAAGAAAATTTGCTTATCCCTATTGCTATGTGTATTTGTATTTACAAGCTATTCACAAACTCAATTATTTAGTGGAAGCAACGGCAACGGAAACTTTGAAAACAGTTCCACTGATTGGGTGCTTGTTAACGGTACACAGGTGAACAAATGGGTGGTGAGTAATAACGCTACTCCCGGATTTACCGGAAATTGCATTTATATCAGCCCATCCAATGCGGCGCCCTACTCACATAATTATATTACTGTCACTCCCACTTATTCATATTTTTATAAGGATGTGGCAATTCCGGCGGGTACAACCACTTTATGGTTGCTTTTTGATTATATCTGTAACGGACAGTTAGTAAATACGGGATTTGGTCCTGAGGTAAGAGATGCATTACGAATCTGGACAAGACCGACAAGTGAAACGATAGTAGCCGGTCAGCAATTGAATAATGTCTTTATAAGCCCTGGCTTCGGATATTATTATCAGTCAACATGGAGAAAAGTGACACAGTTCCTAGATGTAACAGGATTTGCTGGTAGCACTATGCGAATCATTTTTCAGTGGTACAACGACGGCAATGGTGGACTGCAACCGCCCGCAGCCTTAGATAATATTGAATTGTATGCAAGCTGCCAGGGATATTTGTTGCCTGCAATATCAACTGAATTAACTGCTACTACTGCTTCTATTGAATGGTCGACAATTTCCGGCGCGACAGGATATGAGATCCGTTATAGAAAACAAAATGAACCGACGACTGTTTCTACGTATACGAATCCCATTGTAATTGCAGGCGGCAATACATTTTCTTACACACTAAGCAATCTTAATCCGGCAACAACCTATTTATTTGAAATAAGACCAACCGGAACTTCCTGTTCTGATTATACAGCTCCTTTGATCTTCAGTACTCTCACACCTCCGGCAAATGATGTTTGTAGTGGAGCAGTTGCATTGCCGGTTGAGTCAAATGCATGCGAAGGGACCTTAGGCAATTTTAATGCTGCTTTACCTGCTTCTTCATTAAGTAATTCTTGTGGGAATGCCGACAAAATTGATGTGTGGTTCAAGTTCAATGCACAACAAACCAGGCAGATTATTCAAACTACATCAGAGGAACCAGGGTTACTTTATTCTGCAAAAAATATTACTCTTTATTCAGGAACCTGTGACGATCTTCAGCCTGTAGTACAGCCCTGTGCTACAGAATTACAATCTGTGCCCGCATATGGTAAGGTCTCAAGACTGGTAGCGGATGGACTTACGCCGGGCACTACTTACTATGTTCGGGTAACTGCAGTAATTGATAATCCTATCGAAGCTTTTAAGATATGTGTTTTTAATGAACCGCCTTTACCTCAATGTCCACAACAGCTGACACCAGCAAATAGCTCAATAATAAATTACGGAATGAAACAGGAATTTAAATGGACAAGGTCGGTTGATGCGCTGGCATATAAAGTTAAAATCATTCAACAAAGTGGCGCATATACAGAAGTTAACGTATATGATACCTCCTATTTATATTCGCCTGCAGCTGGTATTAGTTATACATGGACCGTTGCTCCTTATAATATTTTGGATCAAACAACAACTTGCGCTTCTTTTTCATTTTCTACATGTGCTACTGCAGCCAACCCGAATACTATCACAGCAACCGGGTCTACTACCAAATGCGGAGCAGATTCAGTTAAGCTCGCAGCTTCAACAGCAACAAACATTCAATGGTTTTTAAATAACCAGCCAGTTGCAGGTGCTACTTCAGATGTTTTCTGGGCCAGGCTACCGGGAAATTATACTGTCAGAGTTTTGAATGGTTACTGTTACTCTGAGCCTTCAAATACGATCGCAATAACTAATTTGCCAACGCCTGTTAAGCCGGTATTACAATTATCAGGTGCTTTAACTTTTTGTGAAGGAGGTTCTGTAATTCTTGCATCATCATTGGCTAACATCAATAACCAGTGGTTTAAAAATACTGCTACGATCAGCGGTGCCAATGGTAACGGATATAATGCAAACACATCCGGCGAGTTTTATTTAAGAGTAACCAATACTTCATCAGGCTGTCATAACTATTCCGATACTGTAAATGTTATTGTAAACCCAATACCTGCTACAGCGACCATTACGGCGGCTGGTCCTGTTACTTTTTGCCAGGGAGGTTCAGTTATGCTTAATTCAAGTGCAGGTTCGGGCAACCAATGGAAATTAAATGGTAGTGATATTGCAGGTGCTACGGGAACTACATATACTGCTACTGCTCCTGGTAATTATTCTGTGATCGTAACAAATAATGGATGTACTTCTATTGCATCCGCTTCAACTGTTGTCACGTTAAGCACGATACCGACAACTCCTGCAATAACCCCGGGAGGGCCTATTGTGTTTTGTACCGGGAGCAGCGTAACGCTTACCAGCAATTCTGCAAATGGTAACCAGTGGTATAATGGATCGATAGCTATCAACGGAGCTACTTCTAATATGTATACTGCAACTACCGCTGGAGATTATTCAGTTAAGGTAACGCAAAACAGTTGTTCATCGGTCAGCTCAAATACAATAACTGTTGCCTTAAACACAGCCCCCGCAGTACCAACAATATCCTGGAACGGAAGCCAATTAAGCACTTCAACAGGTTTTGCAGGGTACCAGTGGTTCTTAAATAATAATTCAATAACTAGCGCTACTACTGCGCCTCATACACCTGCATCATCTGGTTTATATAAAGTAAGAATTACAGATGCAAACGGATGTACAACTACATCTGCAGAATTTAACTTAGTTGCAACCGGTATAAATGATATCACATTAAATGGCGTTAAATACAGTATAAGCCCTAATCCTGCAAAAGCTGACCTGCTCATTAAAACAGGTGGTAGCAATCCTTATAAAGTTCAAATGAAAATGATGAATTCAAAAGGAGCAGAAGTATTGAACCGGGAAAACATCACAGGGACCACAACTGTTTCGGTAAGACATTTGCCGGCGGGCATATATTACATTATGCTTTCAAGCAAAAAAGAGAACGGTGTTTTTAAAATAGTTATTAATCGTTAAATAGAAAGGTTTATTAAAAACTTATAAATATGAAACTTCTGAAACTAAATACTATCCTATTATTATCTGCTATTACTCTAATTGAAAGTTGCAGCTCAAAAAGTCCGGCTCCACCGCCTCCGCCAACAGAACAGCCAATAGCTTTTACACATAACGGAGGCAGTAATGTACTTAACCCCGGCTCTTCATTAAACTTTACGGTGACATTGACCTCGGCAATGCCTGCCGGCGGAATTAAAGTAGAAGTAATTACTAAAGAAGAAGCCAGCGGAAATACAGTAGGAACTAATTCAAGTGTAAGTAGTACATCGGCTACAGTCAACGTTGGAGTATCTGCACTTCCCCGACAGTTTTGGTGCATTGTTACGATCAAAGTCACTTCTGCAAGCACTGCATCCAATAGCGCTATTCAAACTTTCAGGATTGTTTATAAATAAAAGAAGAATTGATTTAATCAATAAGAGCCGGTATAAAGCCGGTTTTATTTTTGTCACTCGTACCCATATTTCTTTAAAAAATCTTTTCTAAAATTTGCAACTTTACCGGAAAACCGTTTATCATACCAAATGTGATGTGGCGCACCTTCTAAAGTTTCAAATTCAAATGTATTGTCTAATTGCTTCATTTCTTCTGTGAAGACTTTCGCTGATGCATAGTCGACACTTCGGTCGTTTGTGCCGTGGATAATGAGCATTGGGGGAAGTCCTTTTCTAAGCAACTGTTGTGGCGATATTTTTTTTACTACAGTTTTGTCTTTAAGGTCCCTTGTTATCCAGTCTGTACTGCCATCGGCATACAAATTATAAACACCGGCATTAACTAATAACAAATTCGGGGAGGCACTGAAGTTCAAATTGTCTGTGCTTTCGTTCATTTCATTTGCCAAAGCAGTAGTTAAAACCAAATGTCCGCCTGCAGAATTCCCTGATGCTACAATACGATTTGTGTCAATGTTATAAGCATCTGCATTCATTCGTAACCACCTTATAGCACTTCTTGCATCTTTAACTGCCTCGAAAGGTGTTGTTTCGAATCTATCCGAAACTCTGTATTCAACCGATACTCCGACCCATCCTTTTTCCGCATAGTTTGCACAATTGTAAAAATCCCACTCTGGTGTTCCCTTTGTCCAGCTACCGCCACTAAAATAAACTATAACAGGCCTTTTAGTTTTTTGATGAGCAGTATCCGGGAGAAAAATATGAAGGTCAAGATCAAAACCATCAACCGTTTTGTAAGATTTGATCAGGTGGCCTTTATATGAATTGGCGCTTTCGGTATACATACTGTCAATAGTCCTGGTGTAAGAAGTATTTTTGCAGGTTGAAACAAATGATCTTACTTTCTCACCTACGTTTTTACTTCCCCAGTCATCAAGATGTGCAAATAGATAGTGATACTGCCAAAATTCCTTGCAGTCCTGGTTCGTAAAATATTTTGGAATTAAATTAAGATAAGCATCGAGTCTCTTGTTGTCTGATCTTTTGTAGATCTGTTTTTTAACTTCAACAGAAGATTGATGCCTTAAAAAGGCTTCAACATAGCCCTTACAATCCCTGCTTGATAAAATGCCTGGATTATTAAAATCTTTTAGATGTTGATCTAGTTTTTTTTGTATTGACTTTGATAATTGTATTTTTCTTTCTGCATGAATTTCGTGAAAGTATGGGTAGTCTAATATCATCCTGTCAAAAAAATACTCAATATCCCTTTGTTCGTTAGGGATAAAATTTTTGTCATTTTTTTGAAATACTTTATGAAACTTATTAGAAACACTTAAAAATGGCTGTTTCAAAGAGTCGATCTTTTTTATAAAGAGGTTCTCATTTAAAGAGTAGATCACTGGTATGTTAGGATAATAGATCTCTGAAAAAGTATTGCTAACAATTTTCATTTCGGAATTATAGGCATTATGTAAAGAGTCGGCATATTCTTTACCCTGTCCAAAACAAGTAAATAAGGAAAAGGAAAGAAATGTTATTAATAGAAGTTTCATAATTTGAAATTTGCCATCGTTTTGAGGTTTATTAATATGGCCGCTAACACATAAATTTATGCCGATACTAATCATGTTTCAAAAAAAGGGCGTCAATGACCAAAATTTATGCAATTTATTATTTGTCCCTTTAACTCTAAATTTTTAACCCTCTTAGTCAAAAAAATATCGGAAGTTTACAGAACGAATTTTTCTTTATCGTGCTATGAAAAAACTTTTTATACTCTTTATACTTTTTATTACTGGTCTTTCATTCAGATTTTTGATCAAGAACGATGAACCTGTCTTCGTTCCGCCCAGCTTACAAAGAACGGGTGGCGATTCTGCCAAAGGCTATTATTATCTTATTAATGGCGATTATATAAAAGGCGGCGTACCGGAAATGGTTTTTAGAAAAACGATTGGCAAACCAACGATATTTCTCGAAAGAGATGGTGCAAATGAAGGCATTCCGCATGATTTTACTGCTGTAAAAGCTTTTAATGGGGAAATTGTTATTGCGCCGAATTGTTTGCAGTGTCATGCACAAGTTTTTGAAGACAAACTTTATATCGGCCTCGGCAATACATTTGTTGATTTCAGCGATCGGGAAACAATGAGTGTAAAAAATTTGGAAAAAGGCGAAAAGCTTTTAAAAACGCTTACACCTAAAAAATGGAAGGCGACTGAACATTTTTTTGAAGTGGCTAAAACTATCGGTCCGTATTTGTATACAGAAACAAGAGGTGTGAATACAGCTGATCGTCTTGCCGCTGTTCTTGCCGCACATCGTGATCCAGTTACATTTAAATGGAATTCTGAACCACAAATTAAAATTCCTGAACAGGTTATACCTTCTGATGTACCGGCATGGTGGTTATTGAAGAAGAAGAATGGAATGTTTTATACTGCTTCTGGACGCGGCGACTTCGGAAGATTTTTAATGGCTTCAAACCTTTTGACGGTGAATGATACTTCTGAATCCGCAGAAGTTGATACTCATATGCCGGATGTATTAGCCTACATTAATTCATTAGAAGCGCCAAAATATCCAAAGCCAATTGATGCAAGCCTTGCAGAAAATGGAAGAATTATTTTTAGTAATACTTGTTCCGAATGTCATGGTACTTATGGAATAGATGGACAATATCCAAACCTGTTAATTCCACAATCAACTATTCAAACTGATTCATTATTACAGGCATCCAATTATTCTAACCCTGAGTTTATTGATTGGTTCAACAAGAGTTGGTTCAGCAGTGGCGATCATCCGGGTAAACTTGTTCCTTTCAAAGGGTATATTGCTCCGCCATTAGATGGAGTTTGGATCACGGCTCCTTATTTTCATAATGGCTCTGTGCCAACGTTGGAAGGAGTACTTAACAGTTCTATTCGTCCAAAATATTGGACAAGAAATTTTGACAAACCAGAATATGATTATGTAAACCCGGGATGGAAGTTTATAATGTTTAATACACCAGGCGATAAATTAATTTATAATACTACATTACCCGGTTATGGAAATTACGGTCATTACTTTGGCGATAAGCTTTCTTCAGAAGAACGTAACGCCGTGATCGAATATTTAAAAACTTTATAAATAAAGGGTTTCAATTGCTCCCTCTTTTAAGATGGAGTTTTTAAATTTAAAATATATCTTCATCTTTTCCGCCCTAAAGGGCGGAGCAATTCAGGCAGAGTAATCAATTGGTCTTTTTCCATTATTTTGAATATTTTATAAAATAACTTCATGAAAACAATTTTTATCATTTTACTTTTTATCTCTGTAAACACATTTTCTCAAAACGATAAAGGCTGGCACCAACTCTTCGATGGAAAGACACTTAATGGCTGGACAAAAATGGCTGGCACCGCCGACTATAAAGTAGAAGACGGTGCTATTGTCGGAATTACCACTTCGGGTTCACCAAATACTTTTCTTGTAAGTGATAAAAAATTTACCGGTGATTTTATTTTGGAAATGGAAGTAAAAATGGATGACAGCACTACAAACTCTGGTATACAGTTTAAAAGCAATTATGACTCTGCTGCAAATAAAGGTAGAGGAAGAGTCTTCGGTTACCAGTTTGAACTTGATCCGTCTTCAAGAAAATGGAGTGGGGGGGTGTATGATGAGGGCCGGAGAGAATGGCTTTATACCGGGTCATTAAATTCAAGATCGCAAACACTTTTTACAACAGGGGTTTATCATAAGATCAAAATTGAATGTACAGGTACTACAATTAAAACCTGGCTTGATGGAGCAGCCATCGCTTATGTAATTGATACATTGAAAAAAAATGAAGGGCTGATCGCTTTGCAGGTTCATTCAATTGGTAAGCCAGAACAAGCGGGTATAAAATTGTATTGGAAAAATATCAGGATCAATACTGCAAATGTTTCGTCCACAACTTTTCCAAAAGGAATTTACGTTGCCAACCTTATACCTAATTCTTTAAATGGATATGAAGTTCAGGATGGCTGGAAATTATTATTTGATGGTAGGAGCAGTGACGGATGGACGGGGGCTTATAAAAAAACATTTCCTGAAAAAGGATGGGAGATAAAAAATGGAATGATGAAAGTGTTGCCCTCAGCGGGGAGTGAATCTGCAAACGGTGGAGATATTGTCACAAAAGAAGAATTCAGTGCCTTTGATCTTTCATTTGAATTTTTGCTTACTCCCGGCGCCAATAGTGGGCTAAAGTATTTTGTCACACTAAGTGAAAATAACCCTGGTTCTGCTATCGGGTTGGAATACCAGGTGTTGGATGATACGCTACATCCCGATGCAAAAATGGGATTGAATGGGAACAGAACACTTGCTTCGCTTTATGATCTGATAAAGGCAAATAAGCAATCCCGGTTTATTAAACAACCAGGCAAATGGAATACGGGTCGTATCATCGTTTATCCTAACAATCATGTTGAACATTATTTGAATGGTATGAAAGTCTTAGAATATGAAAGAATCTCACAAGCTTATCGTGATCTTGTTGCGATAAGTAAATATAAAGTGTGGCCAAATTTTGGTGAAGCAAAACAAGGCCGAATCCTTTTACAGGATCATGGAAATGAAGTTAGCTTTCGAAGTATTAAGATCAAAAAGTTGATTTCGAATCAAACAAGCTCGATTTATAATTCAACTGAAACTATTAAAAAATATTTCAATGAGGAATATGGATTCACCATCGAAATTGATGACCCCGAACACTACGACTATGTATCCAATAATGCTAAGTTCACAGTGATACGTATGCGGGATATGAGGAAGGTCATTGAAGACTCAATAGGTTGTATGATGCCAGAGTTTGAATTTGAAGATTATAATAAAGATGGCTTAAAAGATATCCTTGTATACCATGATCATGGTGCAAGAGCGAATACCTTTTATTATTTATACTTAGCCGATAAGTTGCATAAAACTTTTGTGAAAGTAAAGGGCTTTGAAAAATTATCAAATACATCAATAGACGAAAATAAAATAGTTACAAGCTATGGATTAGCTGGACTCACATATTATTCTTTTTATATCATAACCAAAGATTTTGAAGTCAAGCAGGTTGGAAAGACAATAGAGGACGATCCCCGCGACATAAGCGATAGGGTAGAAATGGAATACAATAGGGTTTTGTCTTTAGTCAAGAAGAAACCTTAATTCATTAGCTCATCAGCATATTATCAAATTATCACATCAGATCTTCGGTTCCCAACCTTTTTCATATTCCCTTCTCCATAGCTTCATTGCGCCAGCATCATTTAATATATGGCCATTTTTTGGATCGCAGTATAAGGTACGGCCGGTACGTTGCGCAATATTAGCAAGATGACAAAGCAAAACACTTTTATGTCCTTCATCGATCGGTGAATTGATCTTTGTATCACCACGAATGCTATCAACAAAATTGTTGAAGTGAAAGAGATCAAGATTACCGGTTGCGCTTATTGTATTTGTTCCATCATTTTTTGTTGCTGATTGTATTTCTTTGACCAATTTATTATCAGCATCAAAGATCTTGTAATCATCATTGCCATAATTTACCAATGTGCCCTTATCTCCATAAATAATAAATCCACGGCTGGCGCCTTCCACACTCATTTTATTACAGCTCCTTCCTTCCCAGGTGATCGATTTATTATTTCCGAATTCAAATGTCGCCACCTGTGTATCCGGAGTTTGCCAATCGTCTTTAAATGCATAACGTCCGCCTGCCGATGTTACTTTGGTTGGATAATCAACAGCAAGCAACCACCGACAGCAATCAATTTCATGTGTTCCATTATTACAAGTTTCAGCAGTTCCCCAATGCCAGAACCAATGCCAGTTGTAATGAACCAGGTTATCCTGGTAATCTTTTCGCGGAGCAGGGCCTTGCCATAATTCGAAATCAAGTGTAGATGGAACTGGAACTTTTTTACCAATGCCAATTGTCTTTCGATTGTTGGCATACCATGCTTTTCCAAAATACGCGTTACCAATAATTCCTTCTTTAATTTCCTTTGCTACATTAATGAGATTCGGCATTGAACGCCGTTGATTACCCATTTGGATCAATTGCTTTGGGTATTTTTTCATTGCTTGTATCAATAACTCTCCTTCATAAGGATTGTGACTGCATGGTTTTTCAACAAATACATGTTTACCATGAGTGACACCGAGTATGGCAGCCGGCGCATGCCAATGATCCGGTGCAGCGATCAATAAGCCATCGAAATCAGTTTTCTTAACAAGTTCTTGTATATCTTTTATGATCGTAGGTTTTTTTGCGTCATTGGCAAATGGTTTTAATCCATTCGCTATTGCTTTTTCTTCCACATCACAGAGGTAAGCGATCTCAACATTTGCAAGGCCGGCAAAACTTTCAGCGAGATAGGCACCCCGGCTGTTTACTCCCATTACCGCTAACTGCACTTTATTACTCGGCGCATTTTTCCCAAATACAGGAAAATTCAAAAATGTTATTCCTGCTGCAGCAAAAGAGCCGTTCTTTATAAAATCTCTTCGTTTCATATAGTAAGCTTTGTATCGCTAAAGTTAATTATATCCGTAAAGCAACGATGCATTTTTGTGAATATGATTTATTAACTGCATCTTTAAATAACGAAGCATGCCAGCGGAAAAAAATATTTCAATTGTTTGTAATCATCTTGCCGGTGGGGGCAGGGCTGTTACTTTAGGAAAAAGGATCGCAGGAGAAGTGAAAAGCCGGAATATTAAGCATAGCATGCATGTAGGAGAATGGCCTGGAAATTTTAATTCTTTCACTGATGTATGGATCATTGGTGGTGACGGCACTTTGAATTATTTTTTTAATAAATACCCCGGTATAAAATTACCGCTTGTTGTTTTTAGTGGAGGCACTGGTAATGATGTTCATTCTCTACTATACAAAAACAAAAGTTTTGAAGAGCAATTAGTAATTGCTTTAACTGCAAGTCCGAAACTTATTGATGCGGGGAGGTGTAACGAAAAATATTTTATTAATGGTGTAGGGATAGGTTTTGAAGGAGCTGTGGCAAAAAGTTTGACTG
>Ga0193740_1000116_pt1 | contig 22598 bp, 19 predicted proteins | sample L2s1metaG_FD_145072 | JGI IMG/M metagenome (GOLD analysis project Ga0193740, IMG submission 145072) | Soil microbial communities from a riparian zone of the East river system, Colorado, United States - L2s1 | ecosystem: Environmental > Terrestrial > Soil > Riparian zone | place: USA: East River... | reverse complement strand
TATCCCCGTATCCATCCTTTATATCGGCAAATTAATCATTGACCAGGTCATCCATTTAAGTAGTGCTAACGGAGCCTCGCATACGTATTTATGGAAGCTGGTTGCTATTGAACTGGCACTGGCCATTCTTTCCGACGCATTGGGGAGAATTACCACACTCATTGACAGTTTACTGGGCGACCTGTTTGCCAATCATACGTCGGTGATAATAATGGAGCATGCAGCCACACTGGATCTTGAGCAATTTGAAGATTCACTGTTTTATGACAAGCTGGAAAGGGCCAGGCAGCAAACCATTGGACGCACCATTTTGCTTTCGCAGGTACTAAGCCAGGTCCAGGATATGATCACCATGGGCTTTTTGGCAGCAGGGCTTGCGGTTTTTAACCCCTGGTTACTCCTGTTACTATTTGTTGCAGTACTACCTGCATTTATCGGCGAGTCCTATTTCAATGATAAAAATTATTCACTTAGCCGGCGACAAACACCTGAACGCAGAGAGCTCGATTATATACGATACATAGGTGCAAGTGATGAAACAGCCAAAGAAGTAAAACTTTTTAATCTATCGGGATTTCTGATCGACCGCTTCCGCAGGCTTTCCAACAAGTTTTATATCGACAATAAGAGACTGGCCATTAAGCGATCGGCCTGGGGCACTCTTTTTTCGATGATTGGCACCCTTGGTTATTACGGTGCGTATGTTTATATGATCTCTAAAACAGTGCAGGGCAGGATCTCTTTAGGCGACTTAACTTTTCTTGCCGGTTCGTTTCGACAATTACGTGCATTGCTCGATGGTGTGCTTGGCCGTTTTACAGCAGTATCGCAGGGAGCCATCTATCTAAAAGACTTCTTTGATTTCTTTGACATAGAACCTGCCATACGACCCAATTCATCTGCACGGCCCTTTCCTAATCCCATTCAACAGGGATTTGTTTTTGAGAACGTTGGTTTTAAATACAGCAATGCCAACTACTTCGCCAATCGACATTTAAACTTCAGACTTTCTGCAGGCGAAAAGCTTGCCCTGGTAGGAGAAAACGGTGCAGGAAAAACAACACTTGTAAAGCTGTTAGCCCGCCTCTACGACCCAACCGAGGGTCGTATATTACTTGATGGCCACGACTTACGTGAATACGATCTGGCAGACCTGAGAAAAAATGTGGGAGTGATTTTCCAGGATTACATTCGTTATCAAATGACGGCTGCTCAAAACATTGCTGTGGGTAATATTGAAGAAGGAGAAAACAGGGTACTGGTGGAACGATCGGCACAAAAAAGTATGGCCGATGCACTTATACAAAGACTTGAGGGTAAATACGACCAGGCGCTTGGCCGCCGCTTTAACCAGGGAGTGGAGCTTTCCGGTGGCGAATGGCAAAAAATTGCACTGGCCAGAGCCTATATGAAAGATGCACAATTGCTGATACTGGATGAACCTACATCAGCGCTGGATGCAAGAGCAGAGTACGAAGTATTCCAGCGTTTTGCCGAACTAACAAAAGGCAAAACAGCGGTACTTATATCCCACCGTTTTTCTACCGTACGTATGGCTGACAGGATATTGGTGTTGGACAAAGGCCAGTTGCTTGAAATAGGAACCCACAAAGAGTTGCTTGAAAAAGGCGGACGTTATGCAGAATTATTTAATCTGCAGGCATTGGGATATCAATAAAGCTATCGGCAACGCATAAGCGTTTTAATGCAATTGTTAAATCATTTAGATCAACTCCTTTGTTTTGTTAACTCCTCCAAAAGGCTCGGGCGTTCTGCTGAAACTTCTTTTTTTCTTATAGGCTTCAAGACTCATAAAAATAGTTTGCAAAAGCCTGCCTGGTCATCATAAATAGGTGCTTCTATTCTTATCACCCCAGGAAAATTAAGCAGACTAAGATGCTTTTTTTCTTGCAGGCGTTTTCAAACTTTCCTTCAGTTTTTCCATTAAGTCTATCGTTGTAGTGCTGGTAGTTGCTTTCATTTGTTTGATGGTTGCTCCCTTTCCTTTTGCCTTGGCTTCAATTACCTTAAGAAGCTTAGCTGAAAAATCATCCTTAAATTCCTCAGGCTTGAATGGTTGTGTGAGTTGACTAATGAGGCTTATGGCCATTTTCATTTCGGCATCTTTTATAGGAGCATCAGGAATAGTGAGAGAATTGGTATCTCTTATTTCCTCAGGAAAACGAAGACGGTGAAGTACTAAAACTTTATCAAGGGGTTTAACCAGGCAAATCCATTCTCTTTTATGAAACACCAACGGACCAATGGCTACTTTTCCTTCCTTGGCTAAAGCATCACGGAGAAGTATATACGCCCTGTCTCCCCCTTTATCGGGCGCCAGGTAATAAGGTTTTTCGTAGTACCGGGCATCGATCTCCTTTTCTTTTACAAACTGTACGATGCTGAGGTGATCATATTTTTCAGGTGTGGCTTTACGAATATCTTCTTCATCAACAATCACGATTTCTTTTCCCATTTCATAACCCTTCACAATGTCATGAAAGGCTACTTCCTTTCCTGTTTTTTCATTGACCTTTTTATAGCGAATACGGGCATGATCGTGTTTGTCGAGGCTGACAAATGGGATTGTGCTTTCGTCTGTAGCTCCATATAATCTTACCGGAATATTTACCAAACCAAATCCAAGTGCGCCAGTCCAGATAGGTCTCATAACATTGTTTAGTATGGTAGTTCCAAAAAGCAATCCTTTATCACTATTGAGACAAACGATCTTCAACACGAGTTTTCAACAAAGATTTCCACGGAACTCATCAATACTTAAATGGGAGGTCGGGGGTAAACAAATGGACAGGTCGATTTTTAAACCGGATATATATTTTTAAAAGAGGGAATATGCACTATTAAGGTAGGGAATCGATCAAGTCTTCCTTTCTTTTTCTGCGCTTCGCCAACTGGTATCCGATAATTCCGGTTACAACGCCAACCAGGTATAAACAAGCACCGCCGATTGTTACAAGGTCAAAACGCTTTTGCATTAAAAAATTGTTGGCAGAAAATACCATCAGCCCGGCAAAAAATAGAACGATCACAAAGCGATGCAACTTCATGGGGACAAGTATACTCAATTTGGTCGATGAAAGCAATCATATGCAGTTCACTTACTATGTAGCATATCATTCAATTAGAAGCTTTTGGTGAAAACACCAGCCGGCCTCCGATGATCCGGTACGGCGAGCATGCGTATTTCTTTGTTTTAAAATCGGAGCCTGGCATCTCGTTTCTTGCTGGCATGAGATCACTGAAGGGGAATCAAGATTTCTACAATAAAAAAACCTGCTTGCTAAGCAAATTATCCTGTGTTTATGATTGCTAAGGAAACAACTGCTACCCGGTTTTTAAATCATTCTAAATAAAGCCTGGTTATTGCCCCAGATTTTTTTCACATTGGTTGAAGATGTTAAAACCTTTAATAGCTTCGCCAAAACTCTTGTATATGAAAAGAATTATCATTGCCTGCCATGCAGCACTGTTGCTTGCTGCCTGTAATAATGATAAAGCAACCGATGAAACCAAATTAGCTTCCTCTACAGATGAACAAGCAAAAGACAAAACCGAATGGATGGCGGTAGATTCTGCTACTGCCGAAAAAAACTGGATGGCTTATATGACGCCAGGGGAGCCTCATAAAATGTTGGCAAAGATGGACGGTGAATGGACAGGCGATATTAAAATGTGGATGTCGCCGGATGCACCGCCAACGATCAGCGCCGGTTCGGCTACATTCAAAACGATCATGGGTGGCCGTTACCAGGAGGGTATACATAAAGGCAATATGATGGGCCAGGCATTTGAGGGACGCAGCACCACGGCGTATGACAATGCAAAGAAAGTATTCATCAGCTCATGGATAGATAATATGGGTACAGGGTTAATGACGATGGAAGGCACATGGGATGAAGCGACAAAAACAATTACTTATAAAGGGAAAATGGTGTGCCCGGCCAATGGTCAGGAATGTGAAATGAGAGAAGTATATAAGATCATTGATGATAATACACAGTACATGGAAATGTATGGTCCTGATATGAAAACAGGAAAAGAATATAAAAACATGGAAATGACAATGAAGAGGAAGAAATAAAGGTAATAACAAGACCAGCTGAAAATGCGCTGGCAATTTCGAAAAATGTATGCATTATTTTCGGCTCACCACAGAATGGTTTTTGGTGGAGCGGCAGGGTTTTTTGAAATATAATTTCTGCAATTTTCGCAGACAACCAGCGCTATTTCCAAATGCTATGGGGTATTTTTTCATCCCTGGAGTTGATTTTTTTAGTGGTGCCTTTTTTGTAATTACAGTTTCGTTTATTTTGTTAACGCTTATTAGCTAAATCAAACAGGATTCTATCTAATCGTATTTTCAAAAATTGCATCCTCTAATTTCTTTTTAATCGCCATTATCCAACCAGGCACCCGGGACGATTTGGTTATTTCCCAGGCACTACCCTTTTCGTCCATAGTAAACAAGTAATTGCGTCCGTCGTTATCCAATACAGAAATATAATAACGTTTGCCGGTTGCTGTATTAACCCTATTGAAGAAAAATTCAGGATAAAAGTCTTTTTCTATCGCAATGCGCCTGATAAAGTTTTCCCTGTCAGCCATAAAAGCAATTTACAAACTGAGATATTTTAAAATATCCGTATTACTACGTATTGTAATTCATGACCACTTTTAAGTAGTCTTGAAGCCGCAAGTAAAAACGGGTAAAGTAAGTTCAACACCTGCATAAAAGAACTACTGAAAAGTCCACGAATAGCATTTGGTCGGTCCTGTTGTGCAAGTTCTTCTATATTTTCTGCCCGGTTATTTAACACACAATATGAAAAATGGTTGTAAAAGGGAGTGGCAAATTTTCCGTTGATGTATCTTAACTACAACAAATGGTGCTTTATGCAATTTCAATAAATTGAAAAAGCCTGACAGTCGAGTGATCAGGCTTTTCCAAAATTTGCAGATTTACAAGGTGGAGGCGACCAGGGAATTTGCGAACCTGAAACCTGAAGATTTAGGATTCATATTGCATTGTGCAGATATTTCATATGCTTTATTTCTAACCAACCACTGTTGGGCTCCAAAGGGTCCAGATCAAGCAACGCTTTCTCAGTCAGCAGGGTTACCTTAAGAGTTCATTTATCCTATCCTGTTTTAACCCGCTGTTTGGAACTTAGATTTATGACAAGGGTAAGTGGTTCAGCATAGCAATGCTTGCACTTCAGAAAATTGCTTGACAAGTACAATCAAAACTATTTTTTACCTAACAAAAAGGATGGATAATTGTTAGAATTACATGGATTATTTTATGGTACACAATCCTAGTTGCTCATATTAATCCGGTTTCTTTTGATTTTGGGGTTTTAGTTCGTCGGGTGTTGCTTTTGTAAAACTGTCCCAGACTTCTCTTGATGGCGAATTAAAAAGGTCTTTCAATATTGAAATATTCATCTGGCCTTTTGGATTAAATTGATCCGATAACATGTAGCGTTGAAGGCTATAAAGCAACTGCCTTGCAACAATGCGATGTGAAGTATCTGTAAAAAGATCGGCACTGCTGATAACAATTTTTCCCTTGCCAACTCTAGCTTCTATGATCAATGCCAGCTTACGATTCATGAACCACGTGTCGATGGATTGCACTAAAGGTTGAAATCCTTTGGGGAAATCTTCCAAATGCATCAACTGCGAACGATTTACAATTTCCCACCATTGTAAATCGCTGTGATAGGAAGTGGGGAAGTTTTTAAAGGCAGGATGCTTTGGATCAACCAATATGCCTAGTGTATGAGGCGGCCGCATTTTAAACCAAGAAGTGTTCCAAAAAACGGGAGTAAAGTACTGCACTACTTCACTTCCTTTTTTTACTTTGCCTGCTGCATTTAAGAAAACAATTCCCCCGTTAGTTAATACTTCTTCAGCCTGTGTATTCAAGGTATCTGTGTAGAAGATTTTTTCATCAGTATAGGAATTTGGCACAACAGGTTTTAAGTCGGGAAGTGTTTGCGGATATACCCAGAGATTCCAATCATTGCTAAATAAAGTATTTTCAATACCTACTGTGAGTTTTAATTTCGATGCTTTTGAAATGGACGCTAATGGAAATGAAATTTCACCAACAAAAGTATTCGTGCCTGTTTGAATCAGCATAGCGGTAAACTTTCCTCCTTTTAAAAGCCTGCCGTTTTCATCATTTATTCTCCAGCTAACCACTGCATTTTTAAAATCTTCTTTTCCGTAATGATAAATTTCAATTGCTGCTTTAAACGTTTCATTGCTTGTGTACGTGAATTTTTCAATCCTGCCAAGTGGTACAGTACTATTACAAAACCGTTTCCATTCTTTAGCGTTGATATAGTTTTTCCCTCCCCACAAAGCGTTCAACACTCCAATTAATGCAGTTCCCTGCCCGGGAAAATCCTGCAAGCCTAATAGCTGAAACCCCGCACTGTTTTTTGTACGCAATGATTTTTCAATTTCATTTTTATAACAAAGTGCCTGCAATTTCCCTGAGGCCATTAAAAAATCCTCAGCCTTGTCTCCCATGCCATGATCCCTCAAATTGTCCTGGAACAATTCAAAATTTTTAGCCCTTGTTACACCCGTGTATTTTTTTATTTCTTTAAAATCAGGAAATACACACCACTGTCCCATTTCGTGAGTGACGTATGGGATTGTGAACTTTTCAATGGCAGCAGTATAATCAGAAACAGTTTCAGGACGGACGTTGTTCCAGTTCAATCCCCGCGGTCCTGACTTGATCATATAATCACTTGCCGGGTACAATGGCCAGCTCATAGCAACCGATGCCCCCGTGTAAAGTCTTCTATTATCTTTTGAACGCCAGTGCTGCACGTAGTCATCAAGATATTTTGCCTGGTTTCTGCCCGCAGGTTCATTACCCGCTGCTAAAAAACAAAAGGAAGGATGATTGCCATAGGCCCTCAATATTTTTCCGGTTTCTTCATATAAATAACGATCAATGAAACGGCCGTCACCCAGGGACGTTCCGTGATTTGGCCAGGTTGGTCCTTCGGGCTGTAAATAAAATCCTTCTTCATCGGCAGCAATGAAAGCTGCTTCAGGAGGGCACCAGGAGTGAAAGCGCATATGGTTCAATCCATGCGCTTTTGCAATTTGAAAAATTCGTTTCCAGGATGCAACATCCATCGGCGCATAGCCTGTAAGCGGGAATTCGCAATTGTTCAAATCACCACGCAAATGAATCGTTCTTCCGTTCAATTGAAAATTATTTCCGACTACTTTTATTTCACGCATTCCAAATTGAACTTTAGCTGTATCTGTTCCATTGGCAGATTTCAATATAGCAGTAAGGTTATACAACGCAGGATCAAATTCATCCCACAAAAGCATTTTGTTTCCAAATGAAAGTGTTGCTTCAATAGTTGTAGTATCATTTGCTTTCGCAAGACAACTCGTTGTTGTCGCAGGAATTGAATAAATCGTTTTTGTGTTGAAACTTTTTGCATTGAGCACAATCACTGCAGAAACATCTTCCTGCTGCTGATTAGCGAGCTTGATTTTAACCGTGGCTATTCTTTTTGTAACATCAGGAAACACCTGCATATCGCTTATGTGTACAAGTGGAACTGCTTTCAATAATATTTTCCCAACGATCCCATTCCAGTTGCCTTGTGTGTGATCACTAACGCTGTGCGAGTCGGGGCCAACATTTACATCATTTAACCTGTTATCTACCCGAATAGTAATGACATGCTTTCCTGGCTTGACTGATTTAGGGTATTCAAATTCATGTGACGCTACAAGTGAATTGCTTTTCCCTATTTCTGTATCATCAATCCAAAATCTTGTCTGTATGTGGCTTCTTTCCAAAAACAAAGAAATGTTTCTGCCTTTCCAGTTTGCCGGAATTACAATCGCTCTTTGATACCAAGCCACACCGACATAGTGTTTTACAGGCGTAAGCCAAAAAGGAATTTTGACATTGCCGGGTTGCCGGTATTTTGCCATCGAAGGGCGAAAAAAGAAAGAACTGTCATAGATGCTGCCTGTCCATTTAGTTTGCAGGGTCACGTCATCGCCTTTACCATTCTGCGTCATTGAGCCGGGAAGTGCAACTGAATCTTTTAAGTTTTTATTATACCAGTTTTCCAATACACCGACATCGCCGGGATCAGCATTGAAGTGCCACGTGCCGGAGAGATCGATGACAAATTGTTTTGTGTTGTTCTGAGAAAAACAAGCAAAATCAATTATTAAAAAAAATATCAGCAACTGGCAAACGGAAAAATATTTACGAATCATTTAATACTGATTTTTAACGTAGTGAAAATTGATAAATCGTTTGTGAGCGATACACATCTCCGGGTCTTGTTATGGTATTCGGAAAATTTGAATGATTGGGGGAATCCGGAAAGGCCTGTGTTTCTAATGCTACAGCTCCGTGCTGATTATACGGTTTATTCTGTTGACCAAAGAAAGAGCCATCCCACCAATTGGCCGTATACAATTGTAAACCCGGTTGATCAGTGAATATTTTCAACAAACGTCCCGATTCCGGCTCATATAATTCGGCAGCTAATGCAGGCACCGGGGATTTGTTATCAAGCACATAGTTAATATCATAGCCCATATCGGCTGCAAGTAAATCTATGTGCTTACCAATCAACTTTAGCTTTGTAAAATCATAAGGAGTATTGGAAACACTCTCTATTTCTCCTGAAGAAACATTGTTGCCATTTTTCACCGTATAATGGCTTGCATAGATTTTAAGGAAATGATTGCAAATAGTTGGAGACTCAAAGCCCGTACGATTAAAATAGGAATGATTGGTTAAACTGATGATTGTTGGTTTATCGGTAGCTGCAGCGTAGTCAATCACAAGCTTATCGCCATCTGCAAAAGAATATTTTACTGTTACATTAAGATTGCCGGGATATCCTTCTTCTCCATCTTTACTCAGGTAATGAAATTCAAGTCCATTACTAATTTTTTCAGCTTCCCATATCTGTTTGTGAAAAGCATCAATTCCTCCATGCAAATGATTTAACCCATTGTTACACTCCAATTGGTATACTTTGTCATCAATTTTAAATTTGCCGAAAGCAATACGATTAGCAAACCTGCCAACAGTGCAACCTAAATAATGCGGGTTATTTTTATATTCTTCAGTTGAACTGAAGCCTGCAACAACATTTTTCTTTTGTCCGTCTTTATCGGGAACGCTTATAGAAACAATGGTGCAACCATAATTGCACAATACAACATCTATATCTCCATTGCTTAAATTAAATAATTGTGCACCAATTTCTTGTTTGACAGTATTCATCGTTCTGCTTCTTTCCATAACAGCAACTTATTTTAGAGTTAAAATCTTCGTTTTGATATTCTTCTCTTGCCCCAAAACTATTTGATAACAATTTCCCAGGAATTAAATATCATTATATTCGCCAAACGAAGACACTCCTATTCTATTAAAGATCATTTTTTGTCCATAATATCTTCTAACTCTTCGAGTGTTTTGCCTTTCCTCTCCTTTACTTTTAACCATACAAACAATAACCCAAGTACACATACCGCAGAATAGATATAAAAAGATTTATCCTGCAATATCGGAGGCAGTTACATTTCTCTCTGAAATAATGGTAGCCATATTAAAATTTAATGGTGGTTTTATACTGTGGCGTGAAAGAGATGCTGTTTATTTTCAGGTAAGAATTCGATCTGCCAAAATCAGGAATGTACTGCAGATAAGGCTGCAAGTCCAAGAGATACGTTGCATTCTTCTGCATGGGCCGGAAATAGAAAACCATTTCCTTCGGTTTTGCGGTTGAGGAAAGAAACTTTCTTAATCCTATCTGCCAGGGTAAGCCATTGTAAAGATTATCAGCCACTAATTCTCCATTAATGAAATCCATACCTGTATCACCAGTATAGTTGACAGTTAGATAAATATCATTTACCCCTGGTGGAATGGTTTGAGGTAAGGCAACAGTTACTTTCCTTGGGCTGATCTCTTTTGTTTTCACTGCAAACTCAAATGATGGAAGCGTTACACGCCAGGAAGAAAAGGTTGCTTTACCTTCAATCTTCGTTACCGTTCCTAAACCCGCCTTCGGTGCTATCGTTATTTTAGGGTAGACATCAATTTCAAAACTGTTCTGCCCGTTGTTTAGAAATTCAAAGCCGTTTTCATTTTGCAACATTACAGCATCAGAAAAAAAGATGCTTTTTTTACCATTGAGAGAAACGACATAAGAGTTTAAAGCTAAATTTTTATCAATGACCAAAACGGTTGTTTTTTTGCCATTAGCCATAACCGAAAATTCAGCTATTCTCCCATTGCATTTGACTAATGTGCGTTGATTGTTTTGATCGATTATAGTTTCCTGAATATTTTTCACATCAGTGCCGCTTGCAAAAGAAAATTCTCCTTTCGTTCCATCAAGTGTAAAAAACACATAGTAAGGATTTGCATCACCTTCCTTCATCAATAATTGTGCTGTTGCGTAATTTAATTTCGCTCCATTCAAATTGAAGTTGAAAGGAAAGATGACATTCTCACCACTGTTTAAATTAAATCCTCCTGCTTCAGGAATTAATACATCGCCAACAGAAGTTTTTATTTTTATCTGAACACTGTTTTGATCCATCATGGTTGTATCATCCTGGAAATTGTTCAGGAATAAAAAACCATTATTATTGTTGTTTATCCTAACAGCATATCGCAGGTCGTGAATATTGTCTGGTTTAAGGCCTGCTGCATTTTTTGGAAGTACAACTGTCATCGGGGCCAGCAGGTCACCAAAATCTTTCAGGAAAAAATGCACCAGTTTCAACCGATGAAATCCTTCCCGAACCTGGCCATATTCGCCAATTGGCGACTGGTATTCGTAGGATATTTTTGTCAGGCCATAGGCTTCATCGTTCATGAAGTTATTTTTTCCCCTTGGTGTTGATCCGCTATGAAACATATAGTAGCCGATTCCATTGGCACCGCTGCCAAGGCAACGGTTTATCATGGCGTCAAAACTTTGATGTACTACAACAGGACGCCTTGGATAGGTTAGGCTGATGCCGGAGCCCAATTCGGCAGCAATAGCGGGGTAATCTTCCGGCTTGTAACGCACCGGCGCATAATCGGGGTTACTATGCATGTTTTTATACAAAAAGAAAGGAGAATAATCTCTTGTTGGAGTCCAGAAAGGATATGCATATGCAGCCGTTACCGGGATCGATTCGTTGGTAACGATGGCAGCATTGCCCCAACCCGTGGCTGTATAGAGTGGAGTAATCATTCCGGCTCTTTGGGCCAAAGACTTCAATACTTTCATGTGATCATTTCCCAAATCTGCATAAGGATTTTTCTCTTTGGAAACTGCAACACCTTCATGCGTCACACCCCGGTCTCTTTCTGAGGCGGTAAAGTCATATGGTTGCCCTGGATAAGTTAGGCCCCAGGGAGCAGCACTATGCTGATACTCGTTTTCAATTTGAATACCGATAATGGGACCTCCGTCGTTATAGTAAAGTCCTTTTATTTGCTTTCCGATTTCGTTGTATAATTTTTCAACGTAGGCTAAGTACAAAGGATCGTTCATCCGGATATTTAAAGGTTTGCCTAATAACCAATCAGGCAGACCACCATTCCTGATCTCCCCGTGACAGAATGGACCAATGCGAACAATGGAATACACGTTGTTTTTCTTACACAACTCTATAAACTTCCGAAGGTTTTTGTCACCGGTCCAAACAAACTTTCCTTCCTCTTCTTCGTGTAAGTTCCAGAAAACATAGGTAGGAATTACAGTGATTCCTCCAGCTTTCATTTTTTTTATAGACTCATCCCAATATTGATGCGGATATCTTGAAAAATGAAATTCACCAGTTACAGGAATAACAGGTTTATTATTGATAGTGATGTAATAGTTGTTAACGGCAATCTTTTCTCCTTTTGGATTGCTTCCGCCTAGTTTCAAATGATCGGAATAAATTTTTTGTTCTGGTACATCTGCATCAATCTCATAAACTTTTTGTGCCTGTGAAACCAAAGAAACAGACAACATTATCAAAGAAATTGCAACAGTAGTTCTCCAATTTGTCCAACCCGTTTTATTACTCATGATTTATTATTTTGAGCTTCTTCATAATAATCAGTGGCAATGTAAGTGGCGTGCCGATATTGTTCTAAATGCAAACCGGTCATATATAACTGTTCGTTGTTTTCCACTTCCGCAGGCCTTTTTGCTGGTTGTGCAGGTCGCGGAATTTCCTGTTTACCTTCTTTTTCTGTCTGAAAACTTACTAATTCTTTTCCACTGTTAAGATTAGTAACAATTAATTTAACTTCCTGCGGAATCACCTCTTGATTTAATTGAACGATCCTTAAATAAGGCTGCGCTGGAGAAGATGAAATGGTTTCACTAAATAATAATTGCTGCCCTTGCAGCAGCGTAATTTTTATATTCTCAAACTTTGATGTGACGTAGAGTTTTATATCGGCTTCTTTGCCGTTGATTTCGATATTTACAATTGCATCTTTTGACGCATTCTTTGCCACTCCAACTTCCTGATAAGGCATGAAATATTGCACGAAGCTTTTCTCCTCATACGGCTGCAACCATGAAAAATCAGGTTGATTATCCGTAAACATTCCCGTCATTAGTTCTATATACGGTCCATCTTCGTCTGTAAGGTTTCTATCCCATGCGCGACCGAACTCTCCATGTCCCCAGGTCCATTGCTTGTTGCCAGGAGAAATATGATGGTTGGCAACATGAAATAATCCACCCCTGGTGTCATGTTCATAGCCCCCAATAAAATTGTATTTCGAGCTTACAGCCATATAAGAAGTAGGAACCGGTATATTTTTATACCGGGAAATATCAGTACCAGGCGAATAATCTACCTTGTAATAAACACCTTTTGCGATTGGAAATGTTGATACGTCTCTTTTACCATGGTCAAATACAGCATGGACATCGGGAGGAAAAACAGATTGAAAGTCTTCGTTTACTTTGACCGCTGGATTGGCCCACCATAAAAATGTCTGTGGAAACGGGGTTCTATTATATACCTTTCCCTGTATTTCAATGTAGGCCTTATCAGGAAACAGTGTAAATCCTGCCATGCCCTTTGTCCGGAACATTCGTTCCACCTCATTTACCCAAACCGTCTTACTTCCGTCCTCGTTTTCCTTAATTGTAAAATCAACTGGTTCAAAAGTAGATGGCCTATGATGTTGTGGCCAGTTGAATTTAATCCCATCTGATATCCAGGGTCCGGTTAACCCTACCAGGGCTGGCTTTATTACCTGATTATAGTAAATGAAATGCCTCTGCTTAACCTTATCATATGCCATCTGAATTCTACCGCCCAACTCCGGCAGGATCATCAGTTTGATATATTGTTTTCTAAAAAAATCGCTTGATAAGTCTGATCCTTTTTCTCATCATATATTTTTTCGATAACCGCATGTGGATAAACAACACCACTACTACCTTGGTAAACTCTCTTCTCTAAAAACATAGGATTCTTTTCAGGGGCACCAACCGGGTAAGTGGGAATAACTACCTCCTCTATCCATGCTTTGACTTCATTCATATGCAATTTGTATTTCGAAAGTTTAAAATAAAAATTTTTAAAGCTCTCGCTAGATGGAGTAAAACTCTGATTTGATGGATTTTTTTACGGTTACTACCTTTACCCCGTATGAAAGATGAGTTGATTAAAAAAAGAGAAGGCTTTCAAGGTCAGAAAGCAATCGTTATTCCAAGGCAAATTCTCAATACCAGGTGTGCAAAAAATGACGTGATCAACTCCTTGTATGTTACAGATATTGGATATTATCCGAAAGCAAAGTTTCATTTCAGGGAAAGAGACCATGGGGCAGATCAACATATACTTGTCTACTGCCATGAAGGAAAAGGTCAGGTTAAAATCAAAAAAACAAATTACAAAATTGAAGCCGGCGATTTCTTCACAATTCCAATGAAGACCGCACATACTTATGAGGCGGATGAAGAAAATCCATGGACTATTTATTGGGTCCATTTCAAAGGAACTACTTCCTCACAGATCGTTTCGTGTATTGAAAAGCAAATCGGATTAAAGGGGTTTATCCAGTACAATGAAAAAAGTATCGAGCTTTTCAATGAAATATATAATCAGCTTGAAAGAGGATATGGTACGGACACTTTAATGTATGCCAACATGTGCCTATGGCATTTTTTGACAACCTTCCTTTTTAACGATAGGTATAGCCTTGGCAAATTAGCTAACAAAGATGCAACAGATATAGCAATTGATTTTTTGAGTCATAATATTAGTAAGGTCCTAGCATTGGACGACATTGCCGGAGAAGTAAATTTATCACCGTCCCATTTTTCACACCTCTTCAAAAAGAAAACAGGCTTCTCACCAATTGAATACTTTAACCACCTGAAAGTCCAAAAAGCTTGTCAATATTTACTGTTCACAAAACTTAGAGTCAAAGAAATCTCACAACAACTTGGTATAGAAGATCAATACTATTTTTCAAGGTTGTTTACAAAAATCATGGGAATAGCCCCAAATGACTATCGGGAACGAAGAGCCCATTAATCGGAGAATTGTCTATCAAATTCCCAAATTTCTTCATTGGACAAACAATATTCAACCGCAATTTTTGAATGGTACCTTAGCAACAGGGAAATTTATTTATAAGCAATCATTTGGTGTTTTCCTGTCACAATACAGTAGGAAAACCCCGGATAAGGCGAAACAACAACAAACAATCTCGCACCCGCCTGTAAAAAGCAAAATAGTACCGACGCTGCTTTTTTCAAAACTTTCTGCCAATAAAAAATCCGCCTTGGGGCGGATCAATTAGTGGAGGCGACCGGAATCGAACCGGTGTCCAAACATGATGATTAAAAGCTTTCTACATGCTTATTTCAGAATTGCTTGTCGGGAAATAACCGGAACTGAACAAACCAATTATTTCCTTAGCTGGATGGTCTTAAGCAAATGTCACAGCCTTCATCTGCAGCAGCCTGTTTCTTTTTGATTTAGGCGGGGATGCGAGGTACAGACAAACCTGCGTTTCCCGGCCAAAATGGATGCTCTAATCTAATTAGGCAGCCATGGCATACTGAGTATTGCCATTTATTGTTTTGAATATTCAGATTTAAGAGCTAATTATCCAACGCTCTGCATGCTTACACTTTCAAAGACCTATGCTGTCAAAACCAAACGCCCCCAAAACGAAGGTTGAAAAGGTTTAAGAAGTTTAAAGGTTTAACGGTTGTCCCCTCTCTCATCTTATGGCTAAAAGCTCTGTTTGAGACATTTTAACCTTTAAACCATTAAACTTTTAAACTGTTCAACGACTCAAAATCAGCCGGTAAATTTACAAAAATTCTACAGGCTTAAGACTATTGAAATTCTTAAACTTTTGAAAGTTTTATTATCGGAATAATCTCCAGATATCCAGGCCGAAAGCATACAACATTAAGCCCAGCAATAAAACCATTCCCACCATCTGTGCATACTCAATAAACTTATCACTAGGCTTATGCCCCGTTATCATTTCATAAATAGTAAACAAAGCATGACCACCATCTAAGCCCGGAATAGGTAATACATTCATAAAAGCGAGAATGATGGAAAACACTGCGGTCAATGTCCAAAAGCTTTGCCAGTCCCAAACACCAGGAAAAATATTTCCGATGCTGATAACACTACCTAATGAATCTTTTGCAGCCACTCTGCCGGTGAAGAGTTGCTTTAATCCCGTCATATAATTGGACAATGTTTTCCAGCAACGGCTGAAGCCTGCTGGAATGGATTCAGCAAAAGAATATTTTTTAGTTTCAGTATACAGTCCCAGTTTTTCAATATCGCCTAATGGCCAAACACCGATGGCACCATCTTTACTCACTTTTACACTCAATCGCACAGTATCTTCTCCTCTCAAGGCTGCTACATTCACCGTCTGGTTTTTTCTTTTTCTTATTTCCCTTTGAAAATCCTGGAAATAAGGTGTAACTATCGAATCCACACCAATGAGTCGATCACCTTTTTTTATTCCGGCTTTTTGTGCATTTGAATTTTTAGGAAAGTCGTCGGCTATCCCCGGAAAGCGAACGGAGTACAAACTATTTCCTTTCGTTTTGCTTAAGGACTTAATCATTGATTCAGGAACAGCTACTTTCACCTGTTGCCCATTCCTGAGAACAGTCATATTATCGGCATCTGTGGTAAGTAATTGTGAGGGCACCTTAAATTCATCTCTCACATCTTCATTTCCCACTTTTAAAATCACATCACCATCTCTCAACCCCATTGATTTACCTAAGCTATCCGCATAAATTCCATATTTCACATTTTGAGGCGGCAGATATTCCTCGCCCCAAACCCATGTGATCATTATAAATATTACTATGGCAAGAATAACGTTTACGGTAACACCACCCAGCATAATAATTAAACGTTGCCAGGCAGGCTTACTACGGAATTCCCAGGGTTGTGCCGGTTGTTTCATTTGCGCACGGTCCATACTTTCATCAATCATACCGGAGATCTTCACATAACCTCCAAGCGGGATCCAACCTAAACCATATTCAGTTTCGCCTACTTTTTTCTTAAACAGCGAAAACCATGGATTGAAAAACAGGTAAAATTTTTCTACACGGCATTTGAACCATTTAGCCGGAAGGAAATGTCCCAGTTCGTGAAGAATGACAAGGATGGAAAACGATAAAATAAATTGTGCTGCTTTAACACCTACAGCGGACCAATCAATTGCTAATAAAACCATATTTTATTTTCTTCCCCCGGGCGTGCACGGAGGATTTATTTGTTTAATGAATTGAACCTTGAAGTGATCCGTGCCATAGGTTGAAACAACAACCCGTTCTTCAAAAGTGCATCGTCTTCAATGTTTTTAAAAACGGATGCAATATACCATAGGAAAAGATAAATCTTCGTTATAAGTACTGGCAATCAAAGCTTAATCAGGTCAGCGGCAAAACTCCTTGCCTCACCATCACTTTCGTAATATTCTTCCAGGGTGGGCTTGGTAATAAAATGCACCTTATTCATTGTTCGCTCAATCACGTCTGTCATGTCGAGGAAGCCAATCCTGTTTTTCAGGAAAGCATACACCGCAATCTCATTAGCGGCATTCATAACGCAGGGAAGATTACCACCCCTGCTTAGGGCTTCCATTGCCAGGCCAAGATTGCGGAAGGTTTTGACATCTGGTTCTTCAAAAGAGAGACTTTTTATTTTTTTAAAATCACATCTCGGGAAATCATTTGCCACCCGTTGGGGAAAGGCCATTGCATACTGAATAGGTAATCTCATATCGGGTAAGCCCATTTGTGCCTTAATACTTCCATCCTGGAACTGCACCATGGAATGAATGATGCTCTGTGGATGAATGAGCACTTCAATTTGATCAGCATGTAAATTAAATAGCCATCTTGCTTCAATCATTTCCAATCCCTTGTTCATAAGAGTTGCAGAGTCTATGCTTATTTTCGCTCCCATGTTCCAGTTAGGGTGTTGGAGGGCATGTTCTCTTTTTACATTTACAAGATAGTTGGGTTTCCTCCCAAGGAATGGTCCGCCCGAGGCTGTGAGAATGACCTTTTCGATGGGGTTTCTTACTTCTCCAACCAGGCATTGAAATATGGCTGAATGTTCTGAATCAACCGGAATAACGGGGACCCTGTTTTCTATTGCTTTTTGCATGATCAGGTCCCCAGCGACTACCAGCGTTTCTTTATTAGCTAAAGCAACGGATTTGCCAGTGTCGATAGCATTCAGGGTAGGTTTCAATCCTGCATAGCCCACAATGGCGGCCAGCATCATGTCATACACATCCATAGCGGCAACTTCTTCCAGGGCCTTATCACCGGCAAAAATTTTAATATCGGTTTGCGATAGTGCTTCTTTTACTTTGAGATATTTTCTTTCATCGCCAATGACAACAATATTCGGATTGATTTTTAATGCCTGCTCAATCAACAGTTCATCGTTGTTACCGGCGGTAAGTACTTCAACCGAAAAATTTTCAGGATTTGCAGCTATTACGGCTAAAGCCTGGGTTCCAACTGAACCGGTGGAACCAAATAAAGCAATCCGCTTCGCAGGAGTAGTTTGATTCATGGTGGATTTAAGGCAACAAGTTAATTAATTGAAGAGTAACCGCCAATTGATGTTCTTCATTCTCCAGCAACGGCGTGGGAATAAACCATCCATACAAGTTATCAGTAGATTGCAATTCACTTGATTTTTTATGAATAAAAGGTAGAAGGATCACGATTGACGTTAATGGTTAATGATCGAAGATTTTGTCCACTTAATTAAATCATCGACAATTTTCCTGTCATTACTAAGGCGCGGAACTTTGTTTTGTCCGCCCAGCTTGCCAACTGATTTCATGTAATCAATAAAACCGTTCTTCCTGATCATTCTTATTTGAAGAGGTTGCAAAATGTGTCCCGCTATGAGGTCATCATAGTAAATATTTTTTTCACGAAGGTTATGATCCACTTTTAATGCAAACGATTCTATATTGGAGGGCTCATTTTCAAATTCTATAAACCATTCGTGGTAGCTTTTACCCTGACCCTGTTGAATCATGGGTGCCACAGTAAATTCTGTTATGTGCACGTTTTCTTCTTTCGCGGCTTTGAGCAAACTTTGTTCCACTTCTTCGCTGATAACATGTTCACCAAATGCAGAAATAAAATGTTTTGTTCTTCCTGTTACTATTAAACGAAAGGGATTAATGCTCAGGAATTTTACAGTATCTCCAATATTATATCCCCACAACCCTGCATTGTTCGTTATTATTAATGCATAATTCTCTCCTGGTTTTACGCCATGCAAAGAAAGCCTGGTTGGATTTTCAGCGAAGATCTCTGAAGCAGGAATGAACTCGAAAAAGATTCCGCTGTTCGTATTTAGTAAAAGACCTTCTTCCTTTTGGGAGTCCTGGAAAGCAAAAAACCCTTCTGATGCCGGGAAGGTTTCAACTGTATCAATTTTCTGTCCTATGCTCTCAAATAGCTTTGACCTGTAAGGTTCGAAGTTGACGCCTCCATGAACCAAAACAGAAAAATTTGGAAACAGTTCTTTTATCTTCTTATTACTACGTTCAGTTAACCTGTCAAAATACATCTGAACCCATGGTGGAATACCGCTGATAAGGGTCATGTCCTGATTAATGGTTTCATCCACTATCCTATCCAGTTTTGTTTCCCAGTCTTCAATGCAGTTGGTTTCATAGCTGGGAAGCTGGTTGGAACGTAGGTAACTTGGTATGTGATGGTTTACGATTCCACTTAACCGACCGGTTGGTATACCTCCCATCCTTTCCAGTTCAGGAGAACCCGATAAAAAGATCAGCCTTCCATCGGCAAATGAAGAATTGCCTGTTTCGGCCATATAGCACAGCAAAGCATTTCTTGCAGTATTAATATGATTGGGGATGGACTCTTTTGAAATGGGAATATATTTTACGCCGCTTGTAGTGCCGGAAGTTTTTGCCAGGTAAATTGGTTTGCCCTTCCATAAGATATTATGCTTGCCTTCTTTAATTTTCTCCACGTAAGGTCTGAACCCTTCATAATCTCTTATAGGGACAGCTTTTTTAAATTCCTCGTAAGAAGTCACTTTATCCAGCCCGTGTTCCTTGCCAAATTCTGTTGATTTACCAACTTTTAGTAATTCCTTAAGGACTGTATCCTGGTCCTGCAAGGCAGAAGACATTCCCTTACGGATTCTTGCGTATGTATAGGAGGCAAATGGCTTTGCTAAAAAAGATTTGAATTTCATGGCAAGCTAAAACGGGCACGAATATACTGAATAGAGGTTAAGAGCTTCCTAATTTGGCTAATTACAAGCAGTTTTTGTTGGCTGCAATGAGTTTTAACCTTACCTTTGCCCACCTAATTTTTGAACCATGTTCGCAGTAGTAAAAATAGCCGGCAAGCAATTCAGAGTTGAAAAGGATCAAACCTTATTTGTACCAAAAGTAACGGGTAATGCCGGTGATAAAGTAGAATTTGCCGATGTTATCCTTGCCGATAATAATGGCAACTTAAAATTCAGCAATAGCGGCGTAAAAATTTCAGCAGAAATTTTAGACCAGGTGAAAGGTGAAAAAGTAATTGCGTACAAACAAAAACGCAGAAAAGGCTTTCGTAAAAAGAAGGGTCATCGCACTCATTATACAAAAATCAGGGTAACTGAGATTGCATAAATAAATTCCAAAACAAAAATTCCACTCCTCAAATATCTGTCTGGGTTTGGAATTTGAAATTTAAAATTTCCGTTTTATGGCACATAAAAAAGGTGAAGGCAGCGTAAAAAATGGCCGTGACTCCAACAGCAAACGTTTGGGTGTAAAAATTTTTGGTGGCCAATCTGCAATTGCCGGCAACATCATCGTTCGTCAACGTGGTACTGTTTATCACCCTGGAAAAAATGTTGGTGTTGGTAAAGATTATACCTTGTTTGCGCTTGCAGATGGTGTAGTTGAATTCAAGAAAGGAAGACAAAACAGAACATTCGTTTCTGTTGCCGCCGTTGAAGCCTCCGCATGATTGTTCTGAAGTTGTTAGTAAAAAATTTGACAGTTTAAAATTTGTTTATAATTTTACTGTTGTTAAATTTTTATTACTAACCATTAAATTCAAAACAAAATGGCAACAGCAAAAAAAGCCGCTAAAAAAGGCGGAGCAAAAAAAGGTGGAGCAAAAAAAGGTGGCGCTAAGAAAAGTGCTGCTAAAAAAGGTGGAGCAAAGAAAGGCGGCGCTAAGAAAGGCGGCGCTAAGAAAAGATAAGACCTTAGTTTTAAAAGGTTATAGAAGTCCCGAGCAATCGGGACTTTTTATTTTTGCCCCCTGAAAGAAATAGTGTGGTAGTATTTTGTCTGGCCCCATATCCTGTCATTCTATAGGATATGCACTCCTCACCTGTTGTGTTATTATTCTTTACATGGCATATCCCTCAATACTTGAATTAGAGTGAAAGTCTAATAATTGAATTGCCACCTCTACTCAAACCTTCCCAACCTATACGTTTCAAACCGGTAACTCGCTGTTTCAATTACGCCATTTTTTAATTTATGCCAGGCAGTCCGACCCTGCTCATTTAAATTGCGCAATACGTAAATAGATTGCGCCGGTGTATAACCCTCCACCAATTTATACACCTTTTCACCTGATTTGTTCATTGCTTCATCAACAATGATAAAGCAATGACCAGGGCTGCCTGCATGAATAACTATTGTACCAACTTCGAAATTATTTGCTGGCCGTAACTCTTTGGCCAACGAGATGGTACTGGCATATGTATAAACAATATTCAGGTATCGCCTTAGGTTTTCATGATTTTTTTCAGATTCTGAAGTATTGATAAATTTAATTCCATTGCCTTTTGCCACCGGCCGCAATCCTTTGCAGTAATCATTCCAGGAATAATAATTTCCACTCAATTTCATTGTACCGTTTTTGCTGAAATAAATATTCTGCTCTTAATCGCATCAGCGCATCCGCACATTGTTGCAGGTCAGCTTTCCCAACATCATACGGAACAATGCCTACATGCTTTTGCTGATAATCTATTGCCTTACCCCTGTAGTCCAGGATCGGTTGATCTATAACCGGTAAATGCCGAAGGAAATATTGCCAGCTGTTGGCCTCATATTTATTTGAGGTGTCCGCACTAAGTTGTACGAGTTTTGTATTGTCATCGTGAAATTCAGAAATAGAAAAATTGCCGATACCTGGAAAAGTTAATAGCAAAAGCAAAAAAGAATTTCGTTTCATTTCGGTTTTTTGCAATGAGATGCTTTTAGCGCCGGTTTCCATACGTTCTCAGGTACCAACCTCTTCTACAGTATAAATCTTAAATAATGATCAGTGCCGATGAAGTACGTTCCGGACGCGAGACAAGTGCGGCACAACATTTTCTGTACTAAACAGAAAGAGCCATGAAAAGGAATAACGATAAAAACATAAAAGGAAATACAGGCGTTCCTGAAAATGATTCATCAAAAGCCATGGATAGTAAGCGTGAAGTAGAACAATCGAATGACCCTAAAACCGACCAGGATTTTCCGGGCTATCCTCACTATCCTGCGCGGGAAGATATCATGGATCAAAGGACTGGATCGCATAAAGTGGACATGGATTTGGAAAACCTGGCGAGTGCCCGGAATGCAACAGGAGTAAGTCAGCGATTTATTAATAGCCAGGAAGTCCCACGAAATACTGACCGTAAAAATCAACAATCTGCTGAAGAAGTGAATGATGATCTGGCCATTCAACCAGGAACTGAAGCAGATGTTAACGATGATGATCTTGAAATACTGAATTCAACGAATGATGAGATAGGCATGCCTCAAAATGTTACAAATGAAGATTTGAATTCAGACCTTGATATACCGGGAAGCGAATTAGATGATGAAAATGAAAGTATAGGTGAAGAAGATGAAGAAAACAACTATTACAGTCTTGGTGGTGACAGGCATGAGAGCCAGGAGGAAGATCCTTATTCGGGTCCGGCAAGAGGTGATGTATGATAAATCAAAGGCTGCTTAAGCA
>Ga0193740_1000115_pt1 | contig 22647 bp, 17 predicted proteins | sample L2s1metaG_FD_145072 | JGI IMG/M metagenome (GOLD analysis project Ga0193740, IMG submission 145072) | Soil microbial communities from a riparian zone of the East river system, Colorado, United States - L2s1 | ecosystem: Environmental > Terrestrial > Soil > Riparian zone | place: USA: East River... | reverse complement strand
CATCATGGTGGTTGAGGACAATGAATTCAGCAATACGGAAAGCGATGACGATGAAGAATACGGTGGAGGCGGAGGTGCGTCTGCAGACCCCGAATTGTTTGCATCGCTGAAAGACCTCAGGAAAAAAATCGCAAAGCAGCGCAATGTTCCGCCGTTCGTAGTTTTCCAGGATCCTTCACTGGAGGAAATGAGCATACAGTATCCTATCACAACAGATGAACTCAAAAACATCAGTGGAGTAGGAGCGGGAAAAGCAATTAAGTTCGGTAAGCCATTCCTGGATCTCATCAAGAAATATGTAGAGGAGAATGAGATTGAGCGTCCGATGGACATGGTGGTGAAGAGCATCGTAAATAAATCCACGATAAAGGTTTACATCATTCAGAATATTGACAGGAAAATCTCGCTCACTGACATGGCGAAGTCAAAAGGAATGAAACTCGGTGAGTTGCTTTCAGAGATCGAATCCATTGTAGGGTCAGGAACAAAGATTGACATCAACTACTATATCAATGAAGTGATTGACGAAGACCGCCAGGCTGATATTTTTAATTACTTCAAGACTGCAGAAACAGATTCCGCCGAAGATGCGCAGAAGGAATTGGGTGAGAACGATTATTCGCTCGATGAGATCCGTATGATGCGCATTAAATTCATGAGTGAACTCGGTAATTAATAATTAATACGGTTGACTTAACTTAAAACAAAGCCCCTTGAAATTTTCTCGGGGCTTTTTCATTAGAGACCATCTCAAAAATGATTTTATTTCCCTGCTTCCTGGTCAACTGTTATTTGCGGGATTTTTAATTCAACCCCTGCGGGCAATGTCATTAAGTTAAGGAAGTTCGACTGCGATGTGGTCGTATGTTTATACTTAAATGAATTGCTAAACATGCGACTCCGAAGGAGTTGAACAGAACTAATGGCCTAACTTAATTTTATTTTCTCCTGGTAAATTGTAATCCTGCATTTCTCAATTGATCGCGTAATTTAGGTAAAGAGCTTTTTCCAAATCCATGCAATTGCAGCAGATCACTCTCTGTGTAAGCCGACAATTCTTTAAGTGAGGTAATGTTCTGGCCTTCCAGCGCCCTTCTGGCCGGTGCAGATAATACGGCGAGAAATCCATTTAATGGTTTGCGTCCGGCTTCACACTGCGGACAGGTAGGGCAGTTGCTGCTCTTATAATAGCGGTGTCCGTTTTTGCAGGTTCTGAGGTTTTTTATGTCATGGGTTGAATTAGCTTTCATAAAAATTCTGAGTCATATGAATAGGCTACAAGTTTCCGCAATACATACTTTAGAAGATCAAAGTTATTAATTAACGGTGTTGAATGTTCGTACGCTTTATCTTTATACCAAACTAATTGCGCTTACTTATAAGTTGTAGTTTCAGTGCTGACAATTTTTCTATTTTTAGTCGCCGAAGATTAAATCAGACGATATGCTAAATTATTCTAAGGTCTTTTATCTCTTCGGATTAATTTGCTGTGTTACGACACCAACTTATTCCCAGGACACCTTACCCAAGGTGAAAAAAAATATCATCAAGGTAAACCTCACCTCCGGATTTCTTTATGATGTTCCGCTGATATTTGCATATGAACGTCTGTTAAACAGTTACCAGTCTTTTACAATCCAGGCAGGCTATGCCAAACTTCCACTTGAAACAAACATTGACAGTTTGCGCTGGACTTCCGATATAAAAAGTTCAGGTTATACGATAACACTCGACTACCGCTTTTATCTCAGGAAAGAAAATATAGACCGCTCGCCACATGGACTATACCTGGCACCCTTTGCTACATTTTATCAATTCAATAGTGAACGCAACCTGGATTTTTCAAATGACTCAACTCCCGCAATTCCTATCAACCTGAAATCGAAATTCAACTTTATAAGTGTTGGTGCAGCATTGGGTTACCAGTTTACATTTGGGAAAAGATGGGTGTTGGATTGTTTGCTGCTGGGTCCTTCAATAGGTTATTACCAGGCCGACATGAAACTAACGTGTGAGATTTCAGAATCCGAAATGAACGACATTAACCGCAGCATCCTTGAAGCGCTGACGGCTAAAATGCCAATGCTTAATAAACTTTTGAAAGAAGATATCGCAAGCTTTACCGGTACCTCCAGTTCCTGGAACTATGGATTCAGGTATTCGATACATTTTGGTTACAGGTTTTGATTCAGGAACAGCCAGCTCCCTAACCCCCAAAGGGGGAAAAAAAATAGTTTCCTCTAAGCGGTGGTTTTATACGCCCTTTGGGGAATAGGGGGCCATTGGTCACTTTACAATTTTTAAAAACTTTCCTGTTGTGTTTTTTAATGCTGGGCTTGTTGACTTCAGGCTGCGTATCTCATAAAAATATATTCCCGCAACAAGGCTGGAAATATCAGCAACAATTTTATTCTCCTTCGAAGGTTGAGTATAAACTATCTGACCGATGGTATTTTTTATATGCAATTCATAAACTTCTGATTCATCCGGAATGGAAAAGGATATTTTATCATTGGCAGGATTTGGAAACATGGAGATCATCTCCTCTTCTTTACGATCTGCTATAGAATTTTCGATTTCCAATTTCAGTACAGATATTTTATTTGAGTCGGTCTCATCGTAATATTCGACGTACACGTTGTTCAAGGTATCAGTAAGAATATTCGGGAACCAGATCTGCCCTGAGGACGAAAAGCCAGTATTGCCAGCGTATACCCATGAAGCGCCATCAAACTTCATAACAGAAGCCCTCCAGTTGTAAGCCCCGTCAGGAAAAACAACATAAGGCATATTGTTTCCGTCAAGCGCAAAGTTATTTTGATAATCCACATTGGTGTTTAAGTTCTGACCACCTACATACGACCAGCTTGATCCATCAAACACCTGAACGTTTGGAGCAAAAGGATTGTAACCCTGGTTGTAACATACATACGGTATGGTTCCGGTGTTATCAAATGTGATGTGAGAAAACTGGCAGCTACCATTGGAAAATGTTGCCGCACCTACATGTACCCAATCGCTGCCGTCAAACATCATTACACTTTCAGCAAATCCATTTGCCTGGTCCTGGTAAGCTACGTAAGGGAGATTACTTCCGCTCAATGCCATTGACATTTGCCCTGTACCTCCTGCGGTAAATCCGGGGGTCCCTACGTCGACCCAATTGGTCCCGTCAAACTTTTTAACCACGGCTTTGCCTGAATAGAATGCATCAACATAAGCTACGTAAGCAGTGTCGTCTGAACTAAACCTGATGGTGCAGTCGTTTACCACACCGTCAGAAAAACCTGGAGCACCAACGTCCACCCAATTGCTTCCATCAAATTTTTTCACTGTAGCATGCGAAGCGTTTCCATCATCGCCATACGCTACATAAGGAGTATTATTGGCATCAACGGTTACAGATACATCATACCCTCTTCCGGAAGAAAAGCCAGGGCTACCCACCATGATCCAGGATGAACCATCGAATTTCATCACAGATATTTTATCTGAATCGGTTGCAGCGGCATAAGCAACATACAGCACTCCGTTGTGATCAATGGCAAGAGACGTCAGAGAAAATTGAGTAACAGGCGGAGTGAATCCCTGCATTCCTACGTGCTGCCATACCTGCGCGGGAGCAACATGTACAGCAGTGGCGAACAGGATTGTGAAAAATATTTTTTTTATCATGTGATGTTGATTAAAATCCTAATGCAAGGCTTATTTTATTTTTTGCAGCTCCTTATCTATTTTTTCCAGAAGCTCTAGCTGTTTTGCTTGTGTTTCATATAGAACTTTCATCTGCTCTTTCTGCATCAGGTCAATTTTCTTGTGCAGACTTCTTACCTGTAATTCTGCTTTGAGATTGATTATATAATCTTCCTCATTTCTCTTTCTGTCTTTTTCTTCCGTCCGGTTCTGACTCATCATAATAACCGGAGCCTGCAAAGCGGCTATTGTCGACAATATCAGGTTCATCAGGATAAAAGGAAAAGGATCAAATTGATTTTTATCTGAGGCAATTGAATTAATCAAAATCCAGAGAAAAAGAATCGCAGAGAAAGAAATGATAAAACTCCAGCTTCCTCCGAACCGGGCTACTTTATCGGATATCCTTTGACCCGTCGTCATATTTTCTTCCGGCTCATTTAAAAGATTTTCAACTACAAGCTTTTCTTCGTCAATGGATTTCTGAACGATGTCCTGGAGCTTGGTGAGCTGTTCTTTTCCGGATTTAGTCAGGTTGTCTCTGTGCATTTTTTTTGGTTTTAGATGGTAGTCAACTTAAGATGATCTGATATATTGTAATTCAGGATATATTCATAGCCAGATAACCACGTCTATTTTATTTCCCGCTTCTATACTTTCTTTTTTTCTTACGTCAGCTTTTAGTGGCAATAAATACGTGTTGATTTTTGTATCAAACCATATTGCAGTTTTCCACTCACTGTTTCCAATTTGGGCTGTCGCTTTAAGTCTTCCCCAACCTTCTTCTTCAGATATGAGTAAGCTTCTTATTTCTTTTGACATTCCTTTTGGCAGTGAAACAAAGTGCCAGCCCCCAGGCGAAGAATGTTGCCATGATTTTTCTGAAAACTTATATTTTATTTTTCCAGTCAAGAGGTTTTTGATTGTAGAAGCACAAAAGTTGATATGAGGTGAATGTTCAATTATTGAGTTTAAACCGTCAATGGTATGTTATGAAGTTTGTGAAATGAAAGTTTGTCCCAATAACCTCGTTGAAAAATGATTTTGTCATTTTTAATGTTGAAGAAACCGCAACCACGAAGTCCCTTTGGATCTTTCCATTCTAAAATAGTCCAGTCACCGTCCTCAAAAATATTTTCTGGAATACAAACCATTTCAGCATTTGCGAATTCTGCTGCGAACATTTGACTTATTGCCTCTTTGCCAATTATGGGTTCATTGGCTACCTGATGATTTACTGCGTTATCCGCATAAAGATTTGAAATCGCTACAAAGTCTGCTTTATTAAATGCGTCTAACCACTTTTCCAGAACTTGTTTAGGTGTCATTTTTAAAATCAATTATTTATCAATGCAAGTCAAATGTCCTGGTTAAATCTCTATTCGGTGTGCCGCTGTGACAGCTAATACAACCATCACCTTTTTTTATCGTGCTAAACGAAGCGGAGCCGTCAGTATAAAATTCAGCCCAAACCCAACCACTTCCTGCGTTTTCGTTTGATGGGTCTTTTTTCATTACTGCATATTGATTGACGGTGCTTCCAAGTTCTTTCACAATGACTGATCCTGTTGGAAAACTACTCCCTGTTGGTAATTCTCCTGTGCTGTCAAGTGCTGCAAATGCAACAGCATTGAAACGTAACCTAAATGATCCGTGAGGACTTTGAGGATCGCCAGTTAAAAGGTTTCCACCCTGATAGTAAGTAAATCCACCTGCTGTCATCTCGGTGTATAGATCACTGTCAGGACTGGTATCAGGGGTATCAGTTTTATCCTTTTTACAAGATTGAATTACTGCAACTGAGAATACAATTAGCCAGAATGTGATGATTGTTTTTTTCATTTTGTCTGATTCAGTCTGATGATCGGAAACCGCCAAACATGACGCATAACGCACTCCTCTGTACCGAAAGCCAAATTAGAAAAATATTCTCATTTGTTGCGCGCTTAAATCAATGAGACTTTCATTTCAGAAGCTTGAAAAAGGTGAACTGAAATGAAGTAGTCGAATTCTTGCCCGACTACGCCAGTCAGGATCGGGTGAGTAAGCTAAAAATGGAAGGAGGAGGGAAGCCGAAAGAAATTTAAAAAAATTTATTTTTTATAGTTCTTATGATCTGGCCACATTTTATTTTTCGTTCATCAAAACAATTTTCCTTGATATTATTTTATCATCAATATTTAAGCGAACGTAATAGATCCCCGATGAGAGATCCGAAACATCAATTGAATAGGTATCATTTCCTGTAGAAGCATATTTTAAATTTTCCCTGACAACATTTCCAAGCTGATTGAATATTCCAATTTCAATCTTCCTTTTTTCTGAGGAACTAAATTTCAAATGGATATTTTCAGATGCAGGATTTGGGAATACCGACAAGTCGAATCCATCTTCCTCAAGATTATCGATTGATGTGATTAGTTGATTAACGAACGACATCAAATCAATAGCGATCGGGCCGCGCGGGGCGCTGTTCCTATTTATTGAAATAATTAAACCAACGCTATCTGTAGTACCATAAAAAGTCAATTCTGTAAATCCACTTATGTCTCCTGAATGACCATAGTATATTTTCCCATTGAATCCATATCTCATTGCACCATATCCGTAACCACTGCAATTGCTTCCCATATTTACATTGGTGCACTGCTTCATAATATTTAATGAACTGTCGGAAATTATGTTTCCTGTCCATAGCAACTTTGTAAACTTACAGGCATCAGCAGGTTTTGCTACGATTGCACCGGCAGTGTAAGCCATACTTGTAGAGCAATCATTTAGTATTGCTGATGCATCGGTATCATACACCCCTACAGTTGTAAAACTGGTCCAGCCGGGTGTTTTAGTGGCAGCAGGAATGCTGTCATCAGGAGGGAAATATATTTGAGATAGTCCGTGAGGAATTAAAATCCTGTTCTTTAATTCATCAGCAAATGTGTTTCCTGTAATTGCTTCGATGATCATTCCCAGTAAAAAAAAGTTGGTATTTGAATATGCAAAAGATGTCCCTTGTGGAAATATCGGGGGAGCATTTACAAAAGTGTTTATCATCTGAAGGTGTGGCCAAATACTATCAGGGTGATTAAACCATTCGTTGGCAATTGTACTATTGTTCGTATAGTTATAGAGCCCTGACCGGTGCCGGATCATATTTCTTATCGTTGTTCCTGAAGGAATATAATTCATCGGCGGTAAATATTTTCCAACCGTATCGTCTAAGGAAAGTAGTCCTTCTTGCACCAGTTGAAAGATGATCGCTGCAGTATACATTTTGGTTACACTCGCCATCTCAAAAAGATGAGAGGTATCCATTGGTGTCAGATTATAAATATGTGACAATCCTGCGGCACCGCTCCACACCCTTTCACCTGGAAGGAAAAGAGTTACTGAAATACCCGGAATGCTAAACTGGGAAATGTAATTGTCGATTTTATTTTGAAGTGCATTTGCCAATGCAGAATCGACAGGAGTTTCGGATTTTACATTTGTATGACAGGATAAAGAGAGAAGTAAGGTTAATATGCAGTTGTAGAATTTCTTCATTTGGTTAATTTTAGTTTTAAATTTCTCGGAAGTTTCCGACAACATTATTCCCATGTAAAATTGATAAATTCCAACATTACCTGATATGCTGAATGTGCTAAAATATCATTACTTAGAACTGTGATTTTAGCGCGACAATTGATTTTATAATGACAATGAAGTATTGCCCGTATTGCAACAGTGCACAATCTCTTTTGATGGGAAATATTTATTGTTCACATCAGGGTGAAAGCATGGAGAGCCTTGATAATGGGGTGATGTTTATTAATAGCAGTAAGCTTGAAGAAACGGACGACCATATTTCAAGGCTGTCCATCCGGTGTATTTCAGGAGGCGAACAATATTATAAAGTCGGTTCTCATGAGTACAGGGTCACCCCGGAAAATTATTTGGTCATGAACAGGGGTCAGCATTATAAAACATCTTTTGAAGGTTCCGGAAATACGGAGATGATGTTGATGGCTTTCAGGCCTGGGTTTGCAGAAGCCATACTTTATTCAGTAATGACTGCTGAAGACACGTTACTTGACGATCCTTTCAACACGGCGGATCAGCCCATTTATTTTTTCGAGAAGACGTATGAATCGGATCCGCAAATCAGTAAGACGTTTCACTGGTTGAGGCGACTGATGAATGAAGACCTGGGATGGAAAAAGAACGTAGACCTGGATTCGGTTTATTCAGAAACGTTGATAAGGCTTTTGAATATTCACCGGGGATTATATTCTGAAATCAATAAAATCAACAGCGTAAAATTTTCGACACGAAAAGAATTATACAAGCGGCTTCATATTGGAAAAGAATTTCTTGACAGTAATTTGGACAGGAAAATAAGTGTCGAAGAGGTATCGCGTATTGCATCTCTGTCGCCGCATCACTTTAAGCGGACTGAAGATTCGAGCTCTTTTATCAGGTTGTTCAAAAATAATTTTGGGAGCACACCGGGAAATTTAAGTCGTGTAAATTCCTGAAATATTTTTGTTCCTCCTTTGGTGGTTAGATAGATCAACCAATCAATCTAAAAAAAGATTAGAAAAATTAAACTTGAAAGAGCATTGAATTTTATTTCCAGAGGAAGAAAATCCATCGCTGTGATTCTCTCTTTTCCCATATTGATATTCAATTCCAAAGATTACATTATTTACCGGATAGTAACGCAGGTTGATCAAGCCGTATTGGCCTTTCCGGAATGCATCCGGTGACTGCAGATTTGAATTTTCAATCTTCAGCGTTGAATAACCGGTAGAGCTTTTCAGTTTTTCAGTCCAGTCAATTTCTATAAAACAAAAATAGCCAACTACCGGTAACGCTACGCCTTTAACGGTACCTGATGGATCGTCTGGATTATTTTCAAGTGCAACATCAGGAGATGGATCGGCAGTGTAGTTCTGAATCCCCTCGCCTAATTCTCCCTGTAATTTAAACCGTATTTTATGTCCTACTTTAATAATAGTACTTGCCGTAAAGCCCCAGCCGATATCGTTTCCACTCAGATTATACACCGCGGTATCCGACATATCTTTCCATTCAATGTACTTTACTATTCCTGCTACCTGAATATGTCCCCAATTAAAAGTTTGCCTGAAATGTGACACAAGGTTCGGCACAGGCAACCGCGGCTTAACCTGACTGATATCAATACTGTTTGAATAATCGGTGCCGTCGGCAGTCGCTCCAGGTCTCTCCAGTGCAATAGCCAGCCGTTGCTTCTCCGAAAAGATTGGAGTATAGCGGAGCTGAATATTTAAAAAGAAAATTCGGGAACTGGGTCCCCAGTAATCAAGAGTAACCGGAAAAACATCGGTATCCATCAATGTCGAAGGCGTTTGTCCGGCAATGAATTTACCCAGTTGTCCAAATCCGTTTACCAGGTGGATGGTGGTTTGCCCTGCATCTTTTCCAAACCCGAAGAGGTCAAAATCAAATTGTGTTTTTAGGTCGCCAAATTTTGTGCTTGTACTGCTTTTTACTCCCAGCCTAGTTTGACGCATGGAGATAAAATAATTTCCTGCAGGTCCATACTGATTTTTATACCGAGGTAATTGTGTTGGCCGCATTACGTCAAACCAATCAGGGTTGATGGTATTAAAATTATATCCGGCATCAGTAAGGATAAAGCCATAAACTTCGAAATTGTTTTTACCCTTTTGTGCAAAACACACAACCGGAAACAATACAAATAAAGTCCAGAGAAATTTATTCTTGAAGAGATTCATTTCATTATTGAATTGAATCCCATTAGAGAACGGCCAGGTTATTCCAAAAACGTTCCAGGCTTTCATCACCTCCGAACAACGTGGTGAAGATGGTTGAGTCAGCCAATAAAATATCTCCGGCTCTCTCCTTAGTGGGCGGCATCCAGAGGAACATATTAAATTCCCGGTTACCGGCTTCAATGAAAGGATGTGGATGAGTCATATCGATTGGCTGGCTGGCCAATACATGTATTAGTTTAGAATCATCCGTAGTTACTGCATAATGCGGAAGGTGCATATGAAAATTAAAAGTGTTGACACCATTCAGCCAGCCGCGCTTATCTAAATCCATTTGCTTTGATAGCGGCACCAGTTGGTTTTTCGTTCCTTTAATGGTAGCGGGACGTAAACCAAACCGATTCTCCACGGGAATTCCTAATCCATTCATCAGCGATCTTGTATATTTTCCAAAGCGTTGCTGCCTTGGCACGAGAGGATCGCCATGATGTTTATATTCCTGCTGACGCTGATCAAAATTTTCAGAAGAACCCACATCATGATGCGGACTAAGAATCAGGCAGGTTCCTTCTCGTTTTAAGAACTGTTTGATGGCTTCTATCTCATCCTGCGATGCTTCCTGTTCTGTTACCAAATGATCAAGTCCGAATATCATCAGCGTATCGGTATCTGCAAGTATTCTTTCGTCGATAGGTAACCGCTGACCTGCCTGATCAATGCGCTGGTAATCCGGCACGGGATAGCCCGTCACACTTTCTATCACCTGCTGAAACCGTATAATGCTGAGATGAAAAAGTTCCAGTGTTCCGGCAATGCCTTGCAAGAACATTTTTTCTGAATATTCAATCGATTCATAGAACGGCCAAAGAACGCGTCTAACTTCCGTCATTGTAGAAAAACGGTTGTCATGTTCTGTAATATCCCTGTTCGCTTCCCACGGATAGCTCCATGTCCAATAAACGCTGAATCTTCTTTTGCCTTGCACGAACGGGCGGGGTTTCTGAACTTGGTTATAATTGCGTGGAGATAAATTACTCATTCTTGAAATTTTAAATAGCTATCGAAAAATTATTTTAAAGAGGCCAAGTACTTTAGGCCTCTGATCCCGGGTAAAAAGAAATACGCTCCACCGGTTACCGATGTGAATGCATTCAGTCCTTTTAATTTCTTTTTTATCGGACGTTTCGGTATGGTTACTTCATAGGGTCCGTCAATACTTCCTGCAAAAGGATCTCTTTCATTGAGTTCATGGAACTCGGGATCATTTGCCCAAACTGAAATTAAAAATTCAAACTGTCTCGCTAAATCTGAGCAGCCTCCGAAAACGGCAATACCGCGATTGGCTCCGTCGTCAGCAGTATCTTCCGGCAGGTATGGCCCATAAGTTCCTCCCCGGCGGATGATCAGCCTCCTGTGTTGAATACGGGAGACGCTGTTGTCACGCACATTCATTCTTCTCATATGCGAGCCCATCGGACAAGCATAACCATGAGGATCCATTTTCTCATAATCGAAATTATTATTCCGCTTATCATCAAATCCAAGTTCACGATCATCCTTATCCGGACTTAATACAAGCGGTGCCCCGGTTTTTCTCCACCGGCCCATCAGCTTGGCAGCAACCAGTTCCTGTTCTTCAATTGTTTTTCCATTTGCTTTCAGAAAATCCCGGAAGGCGCCGACATGTTCACGCATTTTCCTGTAAGCAAGAAAGCTTCCGTTCTTTGAAAATTCTTCAGGCTGTGGCTGCGCAGGAATATTTCCTGTTTCATCCGGATATCCCAGAAAGAATTCACCCGGTTTGCTGGGAGCATGTGAGCCTGGTGTTGGTTCAATACTCATTCCTTCAATGACCGGAGTAGTAATTCTATCGCGATAACCAAAATGTTCATGCACATAATCGAAAGGCGGGACTGCTTCCAAAAGCAAAGATGAAAGCACTTCAACACCGGGATTGTTTTTCAGATATTCATCATGCGTTTTTATGCATCGATCCTTTTCTGTTTGGTCCTTTGCAAAAAGTATTACGACAGCATGAAGATCATCGCTGGTAATTTTATCTTCCCAATTATCGGGATGATTAATTCCTGTATCTCCTAGCATTGCAGCACGTGCTGCCATTCCCTGACGGAAAGGTTCAGGAAAAGTAGAAAGAGATTCTTCGTTCAGTCCCAGTTTACGCAGGCCATTAAATGTAAAAGCCAGACTAACCCATCGCATGTCCGTTTCGCTGGCGGCCATTACGGTCTTAGCATTTCCTACTATATCAGACAAGTCTTTGACCCATTTGCGACCGCTTTCCGCATTGCAGAAAGTGATAAAATTATACTGGGCTATAGTGGCATGCGGGCGTGTTAAAAGATAATGTTGAACATCTTCTAATTCGAGCATATTTATTTTCTGTGTTGGTTACTGCATTTCATCCAGCATGTCAGAGAATGCTGATTTTAATTTAAGCGCCTTTTTTATTTCATCTGAAGAGGCATTCGGGTATTCACCATACTCCAGGAAACTGGGGCGCTGATGCTCACGGAAGAACTTAGTTACGGCGGACACATTTGTTTTCCAATCGTCAGGCCATCCTTCCAGATTTGTAAACACAGTGGTAACACCAGTGCTGTTAAAAAGTGCGATCGCATCTTCAAGGTACTTGTCGAAATCAGTATCGAAAATTCCCTGGTACATAAAGTGCAGGCCTGAGCCGACATCAAATAAAACCCAGCGGAGATAGTGCAGTTTTAGTGGAGCAAGTACATTGGGACTATCTTTAACAGCGGCTTCAATGGTCTTACCATATTCGCGTATTGCTTGCTCTCTGCCAGGTTTCACTTTTACAATAACTGTGAAGCCATAGTTGGCTGGTGTCTTTGGAAAAATAGGACCATAACGTCCTTCCTCAACTTTAAAATAACCTTCTTTCGGAATGGCCAGAGCTGCTGGCATTGCCCACGCATTTTTTGAATTGTCTGACATATTTGTTTGTATAAATAAGTGTGAAAATTTAATTGGATGTAAGGTAATATTAAATTGTAAAATGAAATTGTGAGTCCAGATGATGTTCAATTCAGCAGTTCCATTTTCTATCAACGTCAGCCTGTGCCGGGTAGTTAAAGTTTTCGTGATTGCCAAGAAATCTTAATAAAGTCGAATGCTTTTTGAAGTCGAGCATGACGCATTGGCACAAAGGTGCGCTGCAAGCCGGTGTTATAAGAAAGCACAGTGTAGATGATCCAATAACCTCTGACCTAATCCCGTGATAAAATATCCGAGTCAGGCATTCGCCTAAAAACTGTTCGCAGATGGAAGTTAATTTTTGATAAACCTTCCTGATTTCAATACGCCATCTAATCCGGTCAATTCATAAAAGTAAATTCCTTCCGGAAAATCATTTATAGTAATGCTAACGGGGGAAGAAATTTGTTTGTTATAATAAACTTCTTTTCCAAGTACATTATAAAGTTTCAGCGAATTAAATTGGGTACTGGAGACAAAATTTAATTTATCCGATACTGGATTGGGATAGATTAAAATATTATTTGCGTGTTCGGTTTCATTGACTGACAAAACAGTATTATCATCAAACAAAAATAACTGGTTCCTCGCCATCCAAAAGAGTTTTTTGTTTTTGCAATTGGCAAAATTTCCGGGAGTTTGTCCTATTACACCGGTAACCGGAATCGAAAAAAGTTGCGTAAACGATCCATTTAGATTCAGTGACCTGTAAATCTCGAACAGGTACTGGTTTCCGGACTTAATTATTTGTTGAAAATATAAATGGTTATCATCGACCCAGAAATTTTTTTCTATGATGGTGTCTGCAGGATTATTTTGGTAAACCGTCATCAGTTGGTCTGTGCCAGGTAAGATCTTGTAGATTGTATCAGTGCTGAAGTTGTTTACTTTTAAATAATACGGATCGTTGTCAATTGCAAAGGAAGTTCCATACACATTGCTGTTATAAACCGTGTCCGATGTTATCCATGTATTACCAAAACCAGTAGTGTAAAAAAGCTGATGATAGAAGCTGGCATATACGGCATCGATCATCAGCTGATTTCTGTCGAAATTTGTCGCTGCAATACTTAAATAGATCACTGCATCGGAATATGATGGCGTAGTCATAGGAATAATTGTACTTCCGCCATCGGCAGACATTTTTATGCTGTCATTTCTTAGAATAAGTACACTGTCGTTTTTATGAAACATTGCATCTGAGTAAAGTGAGCCGGTTGAACTAAATGTATTACCGCTATCACTACTTACATACATTTGCCAGTAATCATGCAGGTAGAGATTTCCATTGTCGGCAATATGCGGGATTTCAAGGTCATTGAGATTGAACAACAACTTCCAATCAATTTGACCCGACGCTTTATAATATTTCAGGTTATCTGCAATCATTAATACATCGTTTGAAGAATTTATATAAGCATCTTTAATGATCGGTTCGGATATACCGTGTGTAAAGGGTTTAAAGGTTTGTGTCACCGGGTTATATTCCAGTAATGTACCGCAGTTCATCAAGAGATTTCCATTGGGAAGGACTTCCAAAAAAGTTCCTTGCGGAACAGATGTATTATAAAAATTGCTCCATGTAGTTCCGTTAGATGAATAATAAATGCGGTCGTCTTTATAAACATAGAATTTTCCATAACCGCAAATTACCTGGAAGTATGATGAATAATCGCTTCCCGAATTGAACGACCATTGATTGAAGGGAAAACCGCCTGTAGTGCTGGTGAAAAAAAGACCGCTCCCCCTGTCAACAAACAACATATCATTTCCACGTTCGGTTGCCACCATCTGTAAACCATTCGATGGAATGCCATGTGAGCCCCATACAGTGTTTGTTATTGCATATAAAACTTCGCCACCAATAACACTTCCGTTTGTCTGGTTATATTCATAGTAATAAAGCGTCCCATTCCAATATTGCAATTTGTGACAGGGTATCAGGCCAAAGGAGGGAGTAATATCCGTGGTGACTCCTGAAAAATAAGTAAACTTCTTAAGTGCATTTCCACCATACGTAAATGCAAACTCATTGTCATTGCTGGCAAACGGATTCGCATCCATACTGGTAAAATTGTGAGCAATAAGAAAGCTTTGAGATACTTTCCTTGTCCATGTATTTCCAAAGTCTGTTGAAACCATGATGCCGCACAAACTGGTGTCGCTAGTGCTTATGCCAAAAGCATAAATGTGAGTGTTATAAACCGAAATATTATTTACCACATTAAACGGAAGAGTAATTTGTGTCCACGTCGTATCGTGTTTGTACCGGTAATACATATTATTCCAAACGGTAGTAACTACAGAAATCGTATCATTTTCTGAATAGTATCGGATTGTGCACGATTCCGGTAAGGGAATATTTGTAAGCGACTGCGCGGAGGCAAATGCCAAGGCAAGACTAAGAGTCAGGGTAAAAAGGATTTTGAACATTCTACAGGTTGTAATTGAGGCAGCGAAAATAATATTTTCCAACAGAAAGGAGGAGGGATTAATGAAGTTGTTGGGTAATTAATAGATCTTCCAACGATAGATTGCCTTCTTTAAAAAGTCTTGGTTTATAGTCAATGTTCAATTTGTCCAGTAGCCTGACAATATTAAATCCCGTTGCATAGAAATACTTATCACTTGTTGTGTACAACCATGGGTCATTCTCTATTTTATAATCTTCGAAATATTTGTAAGAATGATAAGCGGTATCTGTGGCTGCCAGTTTTTCGTCTGGCCTTTTTGTTGAGAAAGTCGTTTGCAATTTATATTCAATATATCGGGCAGTCCCTTCCATTGTTTCATAAATTTTTTCGTATTCAGAAATGTCAAAGCTCATCTCGTCTTTTGTTTGAGCCCTTCTCTGACTCCTGACATCAATAAAGCTGTCAATATAATTTTGTGTCTCTTTGCTGTCGGTTGTTTTAAGTGCTTTAAGCAGATAAGCATTTTCCAGCTTAATTTTTTCATTGAACCAAATGTTCTGACTGCATATTTGAGCCAGACTGTCTTCCGAAACTATACTTGAATATTTTAATGTAGAGTCAAAATACGATTTATGTTTATACTGAAATCCGTGAAAATATTCATGGATAACCATAGTCACCCAATATTCTGTGCAGGATGTATTGGGAATATTCTTTGAAGTAACTTCAAAGCTGCTGCAATTCATAATTGGCGTTGATAAATCAATCCCTTTTGTCGTGTCACCAATGTCAAAACTTGTCTCCATATGAAATGGTCTATCATCGTATCTTTTAAGTGTCTTATAAATATTTATTTGCTGATTTTGAAAAACAAGTTCCGGTTTGTAATAACTGATGAATTCTTCTGGAGGATTGGCAACATAGGAAGAGCTATCTGTATAATAAATTAATGGAACATCGTAAGAGGGATCATCAAAGTTTTTCCAGAAACGTTCTGCTATCAGTGGTTTTAGATTAAAAATATATTCAATCCTGTTGAAAATTATTTCTTCTCTGTGTTTTGATTTCTGTTGACAAGAGAATAGAGCAGTAACCAAAAATAATATTATAAGTCTGTCTTTCATTCGTCAATTTGGATTAGCTGCATCAAAATTGTCTCGTTTTTTAAATGTCCATACACTGGAGTTGTCGTCAAGTAGTTTTTTGATTGTTTCCCAGTTGGCTTTGTTTGATTTCCAAAAGTCATAGGGAATTTTAAGAATTGCCTCCATTATTGCCCCTTCTGAACCTGTGTCGCCATAAGCTAAAATATCTACCTGTAGTTTGTCGATGGCCAGGGGAACTAAATAGTCAAGACTAAATTGTTGTCCGAGCATCATTGCAATGTCGTCATTACTCAAGTCAGACAAAGGAAGTTTTCTGATTGCATGAGTTCGTGTTACCAAATAGCTATTGTAAGATGGTTCGCCCCAAAATTCCTTTTCTAAATTTTCAAGTGTCTTTTGTCGCCAGTTAGCTTCAAGTTTTTTCATTGTCGGCTTGTCGTATTTATGGTTGCGTTTATGGGACACAAAACATTCTGCCAATGGCGATTTAATTACGGCTAACGTTTAAGTGATCGTTGCATTGATAATTTTAATTTCGTTAGCCATGGAGTTACAGAAAGTTTCAAGATAACAAACATGTCAGTTGAATTACTGTGTTTGTATTTTTTTGTCTTGTCAGTGCTTAATTTTATTACACCGGATTAAAGGCCTGTATTTTTACCACTTTGCGAAGCGTAATAACTCAGCGCCCTGTAGGAAGCATAAAACTTATAAATGTTGCTTACATACTGTACTGTTTCCCGGCCAATCACCCGTGCAGCAATGATTTCAACATTGTCGAACCATAGGTTTGGGTTTAGCCCTTTTGCTTTAGCCATTCTGCGCAATTGGGATACCCGTCCCGGACCGCAATTGTAAGCAGCCAGCGCAAGCAAATGACGATTCAGTAAATCAATCTCGGGATCATTGAAATACTGGTCAATTAAATAACGCATGTATTTGACACCTGCATGCACATTGTTATCTATTTTTTTAATGTCACGTATATAGAAAGGTTTGCTGGCAGCGGTAGAAGGTAAAACCTGCATAATGCCAACTGCCCCTTTATTACTTACCAGTTTCTGGTTTAATCCCGATTCCTGGTATCCCTGTGCAACCAAAAGCAGCCAGTCAAGTTTATAACGTTCAGCATATTTCAGGAAGGGGGCTTTAAGCACATTTACCTTCGAGAAAGTTTCTTTGCTGTATATATCGGGAAGCAGTTTCGTTTCCTTTACATACTTGTTATAAAGGGAGTTACCCGTGAGCGTACCTTTAGCGTTTTGTTTTATGAATCTATCCACCGATGCTTTTAGTTTCGGAGAACCTTTTCGCAACATCACACCATAGGAAACATTACTGTCAAGTGGAATTTTATCATACAGTACCAGGCTATCCATTACATTCGACCATAACTGTGCTACATCTTCAACCATCGCAGAGAACGGGATAGCACCCGAGTTAACCATTTCAAGAATGTCTTCTGATTCGAGGTATGGATCCAATGCTATAATTTTAACAGGAGGCAGTCCCATCCTCTTCAGCGAATCATTTAGTTTTATTGCAGCGGATTCATAGCTGCTGCCCTGACGCAGATAAATTTCCTTCCCGGAAAGGTCAGCAAGGGTATTCAGTTTTGGTGATGCCGGTCCACCGACAACAATTTCTTTAAGCCCGGTAATGGAGGGGACAGAAAAATCGACCACCTTTTTCCGTTCTTCTGTAATCGTCATACCGGCATAGGCAATGTCGGCATAGCCATCGCGCAACAGAGGTATGACCTGGCTGCGATTGACGGGTATGAATATTATCCGCACCTGGTGAGGTTTCAAATGCAATTGCCTGTTCAGTGAATTTTCAAAAAGGTTCAACGCTTCGAAAGCAATGCCGCTACGTTTAGTCAGGTCTATAGAATAGTACATATAAGTATAAGGAACCAGGGCACGAATCACTCTGCGGGCAACCATACTGTCGAGGTCTCCGAACTGCGGCACTCCTAATCCCAGGAATTCATTCTCAGGGTTAAAAGAAAACCCGGTTGTAGTATCTGCAGTTGAAGCGGCTGTTGAATCTGAGTCTGCTGATTGCGGTTTTTCTTTTTCCCGGCGGCAGGACACACCGCCCAGGGAAATAATCAAAATACAAAGAATCACTATTCTGACTTGCAACATCAGCTTATGGTGCATTAAAAATGAACAAGAAAGATACAGAAAATTTAAGAGAACAGGTACTTAGTTAGAAGTTCGGTAGTGAGTCAGTTTGAAATTTAGCTTGCTTCGACAGGCTCAGCAAGCAGCTTTGTTTATCCATAGCAGCTGACTGAGCGGAGTCGAAGTCAGCGTAATTGAAATGGATAATCAAACTGACCCACTACCAGAAGTTCGTTATAGTGTCGTTGCAATGACGCTTTTAATTTCGTTAGTCATCAAGCTTTAGAAAGCTTAAAGAGAACAAACATGTCAGTTGAATTACTTTCAATGTTTTCTTGTTTCCTGAAGTTAAATTTCTCTAAAAGTTTTGATGAGCTTTTGTTTTCAAGATGTGTGTATGCATCAATTGCTTTTAGTCCAAGTAAATTTTATTGAGTAATTGTCAAATTTGTGCTGTTGTGTCTTTCTCCATTTACTTAATAACTATCAAGCACATTGTATTTATCACTCGGACAATTGCACTCTTCTTTTCTCGCTGTGAAGCCGGTTAGTTTATAAATTTGCCCAGTGCTGTAAAGTGTAATTTTATAGTCATGACTTGTGGTTATCTTTTCTGACATAAAAATAATTAATTCGGTATCCCCAGCATCTCGACCATGTGCACTTGTGAAAGAGCTATCAATCCTATTTGCAAAATTTGAATTGCTCGCAAATATTTCAAATGCAATACTGTCAACATCGGCTGCGGTAAAGTTTATGAGTTGGATTTCATTAAGGTCGTCAAAACCCAAGCAAAACATTTTTGTGCAACATGAGTTTAGTCCTAAAAAAAATCCTGCGGTCAACATGCAAAAAAATATCTTCCTCATTATTTACATTGTTTCAGTTTTACTTTTCATTTCTTGCAGAATGTTTGAAGTCGCTGTGTCGCACAAGAGTTGCTGATAACGTTTCGGGGCTTAAAGAAGTAGCGGCTTAGAAGCACGAACTGTCAACCTACTACAACTGATTATAAGAAGCACAAATATTTTATTAACCACTTCACTCGCCATTTCTTTTAAGCCCTTGTTAGCGCCTGGCATTTTTCACTGCGTCTTTAAATTCCCGTAAAAAGCAAACTAAGTTTTATGAAAATATTAGTGCCATTAAAGGTGTATTGTTCAAGATTTAAGTGCAAATTTAAAATTCTATCATCAATCCTACTGAAGGAAGCACAGTTCCTGATGTGTTTTCAATTTCTTTCAATTTATAGGCATTCGGGTTGTTTGGATCGGTTACCGGATTGCCGGCTTGGTCGTATTCTAAAGTCAGATAGGCTTGTGTTTTTGCCTGGAAATTATAAACATTTTGAATATCTAAATAAGCGTTAAGCAACCACTTTTTAAAAAACCATTTCTTATCCACCCGTATATCCAGTGCGTGCGATAACGGATTTCGTTCCTGGTTCAGGCGCGGCCAATCGGGAATGCCCTGTTGATTTACATCCCAGATAGATTTGATTGCTGAAAGATTTTTATCGTATGGTGTGTAAGGTGCTCCTCCCAACACACGGAATTTAAATCCTGTTTCCCAGTTCTTCTTAAGTTTTTTGCCTGCAGTAATATTTAAAATATGCCTGTTATCCCAACTTGAAGGAACAGGGTTTCCTTCTTTATTGCTGAATTCACTTCTTACAAAGGTGTATGAAAGAATTCCATACACCGAGGTGCTTAGCTTTTGCTGAAGTAAAAGTTCCACACCATAACTTCTTCCGTCTGAAGTTGAAACAGCCTGCTCATTGCCAATAACTCCGAAATCGCCACCAAGGTTTGCAAGCGAAATACTGTCATTTAACAAAAAAGGATAATTGCTGTAAACTTTATAAAAACCTTCTAATGTAATTTTACTAAGTGAAGTAGGGTTATACTCCAAACCGCAAACAAAATGATCGGACTCGATGTAGGTTATGTTGTTGTCTTTATTTACAAGTTGGTTGCTGCTGTTTCTGTACCCCATCACCGTATACGCAGGCAGTTGGAAATATATGCCGGTATTGAAATTGACGCTGAGTTTTTCTGTCAGCGAATATGAGGCAGAGAAGCGCGGAGAAATTTGTTCTAACGGATCGGACATTTCCTCAGAGTAATCATTAATATCACTGCGCAAACCAATTGACAGCATGAGTTTATTATTTATAAAGCTCTTGCTCAATTGCGAATAGATAAAATATTTGTTGAACTTTAAATCCGAATCGAAATCAATAACTTCAATTTGTGAATTGATTTCTTTCTTATTGTATGTAGAATTGGTGTAATGCGCAGTTTCAAATCCCGCACCTGCTATAAATTTCCAGCCGTTTGAACGATACGTATTCTCAAACCGAAACTTATTTTCTATTTCCTCTGAGTGATAATCAAGAAGTAGATTCTGAGGGTCTTCGATATTGTCCTTATATTTTACAGATTGGTTGTTAAGATGATTTCTGCTCAGGATAAAATCCTGGTAGCTGTTTTTAGAAAAGTGTGTCCATTTGCCTCCGAAAGAATAGTTCCACTGGGTATTAACCGGAAGATAGCCAAGAATGTATTTGTTTCGTTCAATGATATCCGGTTCAGAAAGTTCATCATTTACTTTTGTATTCAGTTCAAAATCATCAATTGCACCAAGACCAATAAGGGTGATTTTATTTTTAGCATTCAATTGAAATGTCTGCTTGTACTGCATGTCATTATATGTAGGGAGAAAAGGTAGTGCAAGTGCTTTGAAAAGAAATTTAAGATAAGATCGTCTGGCTGAAAGAAGAAAAGTAGATTTCTTGCCGATGGGTCCGTCAAGGGTAAGTCCAATGTCGCTCGATCCAATCATGAATGTTCCGCTTAACTTTTCGTCATTGCCTTCAATTTGTTTGAATTCAATAATTGAACTCAACGCGTTTCCCCGGCTTGCAGAAAAAGCTCCTGCATAAAAATCTACTTCGCGAATAAAATTTACGTTGATCATTCCTACAGGCCCGCCCGATGAGCCCTGAGTGGCAAAATGGTTGATATTGGGAACTTCTATTCCGTCAAGAAAAAAACGATTTTCATTAGGTGCACCGCCTCTTACTATAATATCGTTTCGGAAAGACAAGGTTGATGATACTCCCGGCAGAATCTGAATTACCTTTGAAATATCCCTGTTACCGCCCGGACTGCGTAAAATTTCTTCTGTTCCTATTGTTCGCAAACTCACAGGGCTTTCTTCTGTTTTGCTGAACGGTGATGAACTGATTACTACTTCTCCCAGGTTACTGCTTGTTTCAACAAGTGCAAAATCAAGAATGGTGGGTTTTGCCGGACTAACCCTTGTTTCATACGATTTGAATTCCTGAAAGCCAACGAAAGAGCAAACTACATTATAAGTTCCGGGTTCAAGGTTCGATAACTGGTAGTTGCCATCAATGTCAGATACAGTTCCGGAGGTAGTACTGTCAATACTAATATTTGCAAAAGGTATAGGTTCATTATTAATGCTGTTATAAACTCTGCCTTTAATTACACCGGTTTGACTGTACAGACATTCATAACAGCTAACTAATAAAAAAAGGATCCCGTATATCTTTAGGTTCATATTTGCAACTGGTTGCTAACGCAAAGTACTATAATTCAATCCGGTTAATAATAATACTCAATTTGTTTTTTGCCTGTTGTCAGTCAGATTAAATTCCCATTTGTCGAAATTGTTGTCAACTCTAGTATGAAAAGTAAGCGTTACAACTGCTTGCCGCTAACGAAGAAGGGAGGACAAATGTGCAGTGCACATTTGAGCCAGCCGTGTGTGTGAGCGAAGTAAAAAAAGAGTAAAAATATAAATGCGCACACACCTCGATGAATTTAACTATGTAAATAGCTTAAAACCAAATTTCATATGGCATGTTTTTGTTTTCATAAATAGGTTTTATGAAGAACGCTATCATTTTACAAATTGTATCTATGCTACTTTTTCTGACAATAGTTAGCTGCAACAATCACAAAAAAAAAAATAATATGGAAACGCATGCAAAAGCTAAAGTTGCCAACGTTAACCCGGAAAGCTTGTACCAAAATCCGACCTCCATTAAGTCAAAAGACGGTACCCAAATTGCTTTTGATAAGACAGGAACAGGTCCTGCAATCATTATCGTGAATGGTGCCCTGAGTTACCGTGCAGTTTACGATGATAAATCTTTAATGACTGCACTTTCTAAAAACTTTACCATTTATACCTATGATCGTCGCGGCCGTGGTGAAAGCACAGATACCAGGCCTTACCATGTTGACCGGGAAATCGAAGATATTGAAGCTTTGATCAATGATGCGGGGGGATCAGCCCGTTTGTACGGTTCTTCCTCAGGCGCAGCACTGTCGCTGCTTGCTGCTGCCAGGTTGGGAAAAGCAAAAGTCCCGCAACTGGTCCTCTACGAACCACCGTATGTTTCAGTTTCCGAAAAGGATAAACAGAATTTTGCAGACAACGGAAAGCGTATTGGTGAACTAATCAACAAAGGTAACCGCGGTGATGCGATGACGTTCCACTTCAA
>Ga0193740_1000114_pt1 | contig 22851 bp, 20 predicted proteins | sample L2s1metaG_FD_145072 | JGI IMG/M metagenome (GOLD analysis project Ga0193740, IMG submission 145072) | Soil microbial communities from a riparian zone of the East river system, Colorado, United States - L2s1 | ecosystem: Environmental > Terrestrial > Soil > Riparian zone | place: USA: East River... | reverse complement strand
AGACTCGGGATTGATGCATATGTCGTGGGTATCTGGTATTCCAACCTTAGCATTGTTTGGAGCAACAAGAAGTGACCGGGCCACACCGCTTGGCAACCATAGTTTGCTATTGCATTCATCTGATTTACCATGTGGCAATTGCATGCTTGAACAATGCAGGTATGGAGACAATCATTGTATGACGCGTTATTCCGCGCAGTTTGTTTTTGAAAAAGCAATCGGGCTCATTAATTCTGTTGACACAAAAAATAATATTTCTATTCCAAATTCAGTTCAGCTTGTTGAAAATTAATAACAAGGATAATGTTTGAGACAAATTCTCCTCCTTTGATCAGCATCATAATGCCAACCTATAACAGGGCAAATTTCATAATCGAAACAATTGAAAGTATACAAAATCAAACTTATACAAACTGGGAGCTATTAATAATTGATGATGGATCTGACGATAACACAGATCAACTTGTCATTTCAATAAATGATAGCAGGATACGCTACCATAAAGAAGTGCACCACGGAATGGAGAACGCCAGGAAAACAGGGCTTGAAAAAGCAAACGGGGAATTGATTGGTTTTATGGATTCCGATGATCTTTGGGCAACAACAAAACTTGAAAAGCAGGTAAATGTTTTTGAAGACCACCCGGACGTTCAATTTTGCCTTACCGGGGGATATGAATTCATAAACCGGGAGGAACCATTGGTATTTTTCTACAGGCAAAAAACAGGAATAAAAACAGGAGAGTTTTTTATTCCTTTTTTTCAATCACAGTTTGTTGCCATACCACAAACTTTGGTATTTAAAAGGGAATGTTTAGCCCACGTGGGTTTTTCTGAAAACCTTGAACTTGCACATATCCATTTTATTCTTTCACTGGCCTTACAATTTAAGGGTGCCATACTTTATGAGGCACTGCTACATCGACGCCTACACAATAACAACTATAGTACAATTCACCAGGTAAAAAGACATTTTGATGGAATTAATCTGATCAGGCATTACAAAAAATACCTGACTGCGGATATTTTTGCAGATGCTTTGTTAAGATCGCAGGTCAATTTTGGAGAGACCTGTCTTAAGAATAACCAAAGATTAAAAGCATTGTGGGCATTTACCAGGGCCTGGAAGTACAAGCCTCACAGCATTATTCCAATAAAAAAAATAGTAAAAGTCTTTTTTTATAAATAGCAGTTCATCATTTGACTTGCTGTTGCTGCCATGGGCTGAAACTTTACCTGGCGATATGGCACGGATTCATCGGTTAAAATAGCAATTGCTTTTTTCAGCATTTCCTCTTTTGTTTTGACGATATGCCATTGTTCTATTTCTGTATCCATTGCCCGGCAAAAGCTAATTACATGTGCCCCATTTGCCAATGCTTCCTGGCAAACACCGGAAAACCCTTCATACGAGGAAGGGTGAATTAAAATTTTTGTTTTTTGCATTGCATTCATTACCTCGTCATTGTCCATGCTGCCGGTAAAACAAATATTGTGTTGAATGCCCAGGGATGCAGCTACGTTTTGCAGCTTGTTTTTGTTGGGACCATCCCCGATCAAAACTGCTTTTATTTGGGGCATTTGTCTTTTAATTGTCGCAATGATTTCCAGAAACATTTCGAATTGTTTTAAGTATATTAACGAACCAACTCCAAGCAGGTCAATGTTTCTGTCCATATTATTCAATGAATTTTCATCTACGCCAGGCATAACAACTAAAAATGGCCGGACTCCATAATTCCTTTCGAACTCTGACTGCAAAAAATCAGAAAGGGCAATTAATTCATTTGCCTTAAAATTAAGTCCGTATGTGTTTCCTGGTCTTGCATCCTGCCCCAATAACCAGGTGTAGTGTTTCAACCTGTTTTCGTCTGCAAATTTTTTTCCGACAAAGGAACATTCTCCCAACCAAAAACTTAGCAGCCCAATAATTTGATTCTCCTTATGGATTTTTTGTAACGTCCTGCCAACACTTCTTCGAAGCAACATAGGTGTCAATCCCCCCTTATTCCTTCCATTGAAACAGGTAACAGAAACGTCAAACCAACGGTATGTTTTTTTTACAAACGGATAATGAAAGCTTAGAACAATTATTTTGATGTCGGGATACAACCTTGAAAGTGACATTACAAATCTTTGCTGCATAGGCAAACAGGTTGTATCGGCTTCTGAAGGCGGGAAACCAGGAGTTAAAATGATAAACACGTTTTCTTTACTGGTCATCCAACGAAATAATTTTATTACAGAAGGAAAGTGCTTTCTTACTGTGGGTCACCATTATTACAATCTTTCCACTTTCAGCCAGTTTGCTGAAATGGCTCAAAAGAGAAAGCTCAGATGCTTCATCCAGTTCATTAAAAGGCTCATCTAATAAAATAACCTCGGCATCTTTATAAAAAGCTCTGGCCAATGCAATACGTTGTTGTTGTCCCCCGCTTATATTTTTCCCGTTTTCTGTAATGATCTTATTCATTCCCTCTGTACTGCAGTTTAGAAATTCTTTAAGACCAGAGGTATTAATGGCGTGTGTTAGTTTTTCCTCGTTGTCATCATGTTCCTGCAACGTAATATTTTTTAATACCGTATCGTGAATAAAAAAGGGTTGCTGTCGTACATACGCGATTGCAGGCCAGTAATTTTGCAACTCAGTTTTTTTAGCAAGGCCATTGTTCACAAAAATTTCGCCTTGCGAAGGTTCCAGAAAGCCGAGGAGCAAATTGAGTACCGTCGTTTTACCTTTCCCTGACCTCCCTGTTATGCCGACAAAATCTCCCTTGTGAATATCAAATGATAAATTACTTAGAGCACTGGCCTGTGTGTATGCAAAATGAACATTATCAAACCTGATGGTTTGGATACTTTCGGTATGTTTTTTTTGAACTGCATTGGAATTAATATTATCATGTACCAATTCGTTCAATGAAAACTCAAAAGCTTTTATCTGGCTGGTGATGTTAACAAGTTTAACCAAGCCCGGAATGATCCTGTAGGCTGCTGCCATAAATGCCCCTATCGTAATCAATGATGCGTTATCACTGCCCGTCCACCTCGCAATAACAACTAGCACAAATAACCCCATTACTGCAAATATTTCAATGAGCCTTGAAGGAAGTGTTTGAATGCTCATTGAATCAAACAGGTGAAGGCTGAAATTTTTCCTTTGTTCAACAAACCGGTGAAGAAAAAAATCGTTCCGGCCATAGATATTTCCTTCTACGTATCCTTTTAGTGCATCCATCAGGTATTGAAATGATTTTTCATTCCCTTTCCGGATAAACCATTTTGCTTTTGTCAGCCGTTTTTTTATAAAATAGAACACAGCCAGCACGGGCGGCACCAGGATAATCAATAACAAAAGAAAAAGCCTGGTATCAAATAAAAGGATGGCAGCGATCGAAATGGTAATAAGGGAGGATTGGGTAATGATTTGTTGAATACCAGAAAGCATATATTGGCAAAAATCATATGGCTGGTAAGCAATTTTCCGCAGGTGAACTGATGTGTCTATGTGTACGTAGTCTTCGAAAGTAGATTGCTGGTAGTTGACAAGACTGTCCTTTGAAATTCTCACCGCCACCTTACCATTAAAACGATGCTGGGCTTTTGCGATAAAAAAGGCTGCGAGGTTTTTAATTGCAAACACAATAAAAAAAAGAGCCACCAGGGAAACTGAATCCCTGTTAATTATCCATCCAGGTAAAAAAGATAATGAAATACTCTTTTCGGGTTGAACATAAAATTGAATGATCCATAATAGAAAAGCCAGGGACACTATATCAATTAAACTGATAATAATATCTGCCAGCATTAAAATCCCAAAACGTGTTCTTTCCTTTTTATTTAAAATAGAAAATGTGCTCCTGAAAAAATTGAAGGATTTGTTCTTTAACGGCTGACTAATACCGTTACCTGAATTAATAAATGCATTGAAACCAGAAGCGATAGTGGAAATCATCCGTATTTTTTTAACCCGGCCATTTTAAAAAAAGTTCGTATCACAATTTTTACATCCATTAAAAATGACCAGTTATATACATAGAAAACATCTTTTTTTACCCGCTGTTCCATGTATTCAATCCCGTTAATTGGATTTACATAGTTTATTGCCTGGGCCATACCTGTTATACCCGGCTTAATTTTTTGCCTTACCATGTAGTCTTTTATCAGCTTTCCATATTTATCGTTATCACTCACCATGTAGGGGCGAGGACCTACAAGCGACATATCCCCCCATATTACATTGAATAATTGTGGTAGCTCGTCCAAATGGTGTTTTCGTAAAATCCATCCCAGCTTTGTTATACGAAAATCATTTTCAATTGCACCCAAAACATCGGCTTTATCATTTACAATCATTGTTCTGAACTTAATACAGGTGAAAAGCTTTCCATTCTTCTTATTTCTTCTCTGGAAAAAAAGCACAGGACCTTTCGAACCCAGTTTTATCAACAGCGCAATTACTGGAAACAGCCAGCTAAACAAAAAAATGATTAACAGAGAGGAAACCACAAGGTCGAAGGTTCGTTTGAAAAAACAATTGATATTTTCTTCAAGGGGAATGTGGCGATCGACATACAGGAAATTAAAGTCAAATGGCTCCGCAGCAGCAAATTTTTCAAGAAGCCCTTCTTTTACAGTAAAGTTTTTCAATGACTTTGTGCAGTTAAATGATCGTGGCCATGTTCGTTGAGAACATATAATACATTCAATACGAAACCGCTAAAGCATGGTTGCCTTAATGGCAGCAGAAAGAAAGACTACTGTTTTTTAGAACTTTTTGATAAGACCAACCTGCAGGCCCGTACTAAACAATGGCAAGCTTCCATAGCCGGTTCCTGACATGGGCAGTTTTAAATAAGGTTCAATCCTGAGATCAGCAAAGCCCCCAAGTTTTTGAGCATAACCGCCGGAGATACTAAGATTGGAAAATATATGTGTTGACGAGTTTTTATATTCCTTTGCATGCGGCACAGGGCCTGTTGTACCATAGTAATAGTTATAGGTATAATTTTCCTGCATCATAAAGTACGAGGAAAGTCCCAGCACACCAAACCAGTTTGATTGCTTCTTCATCACAAAATTGTACCTCGCCGACAAGGGAACTTCAATCATTTTACAATACCCGGATACATCATCGATCCAGGTATTGGGTGGCAGGTACATTTTTGAAGTATTAAAATATTTGGCGTCACTGTAATAATATTTTTTTTCGAGATAAGCCCCCGTCTCAATACTCCATTTTTTATTAACCTGGTACCCGAACAATAATCCGTAAGTGAATCCCACGTCTTCAATTTTTTGAAATTTAATTGTAGTCGCATCCAGCCCGCCCATCAAACCAGCATAAAATTTCTTGCTTTTTGTCACCCGGATTTCTGACTTCGCATTTTGTGAAGGGTTATTGATTGTTGGGTTAAGTGCCCGATTCACCATATTAGAAGGTTGATCCTCCAATTTGCGATTTGTTATGCCGAATACGTAATTCCTGGTTGAAATAACATCTTCATTCACCTTGTCACCCTTATTGACGATAGTGGAGCTTTGGTCCAGATCATTCGAAGAAAAATTGTTTTTAGCGCCTACATTGACCTGGGTTACCGTTTTTTTGGACCTGTTAGCTTTTGAAGAGTAAAGACTTCCTGGTTGGCTTAATTTTTCAGTTGAATTTTTATCAATTGTCGCCATAGTTGAATTATCGCCAGCAGCCGGTATATCGGTACTGCCTTTTGTACTTTGCGCAGCCCTTGTATCACTATTTTTTTGCAGACTATTGCTCTTTTCTGTTTCTGCATTTTTTACAGCCTCGGATTTTGCCACATTCTTATCCTTCAAATCGGGAGAATAAAGTTGGTTACAGATCAAGCCCAAAGGCAGTAAAAGAAGCAACCATAAGAAACGGCCATTATTTCTTTTCTTTTCCGAAATAGTTTTGGTTTGGTTTTGATCCTGCATTGCAGCCAACACCTTATTCCAGTTGTCACTGTTAGTGTCCAACGGGTAATTTTCAGCCGCCCTGCGGAATAATTCGTCCATATCGTCATTTACATGTTGCATACACCTGACACTGCCTGGTCATTATTTTTTACAATTTTTTGCAAGATCACCCTTGCCTTTGATAAATTAGATTTCGATGTTCCAACTGAAATTCCCAAAAGGTTAGCAATTTCCTGGTGTGTAAGCCCGTCGATCACATAAAGGTTGAAAACAGTTCTATACGACGGTGGGAGCTTTTTGATTTGTTTCACCAATTCTTTGTAGAGCAAAACCTGGTCTGAAGACTGGCTTTTATCTTCATGGCCCCAGGTGTTCTCCGAAATATCACCAATCTCGGGTAAGAAATTATTTTTTCGCAGGTGGTCGATAGCCGTATTGATCATGATCATCCTCATCCATCCCATTAAAACCATTTCCAGGTTTTCAATGTCGCGCAGCTGGAATTTTTCAAAATTGCGGAACACTTTTACAAATCCATCATTCACTACATCCACTGCTTTGTCATAATGATATATATAACGGAACACCGTTTTCAGGCAATAACCATAATACTTCTCGTAAAGGAATTTTTGGTCCCTATGGTTATTTCGTATGCAACCGGCTATAAGAATTTGTAAGTCCAATCCGGAAAGATTAAAATTGAATACGGTGAATTTCTCAAAAAGTTGCCTTCACATCATTGTAAATCTACAAATTGTAATTGTCACCGCTTTAGACCACCATCAGGCTGCAACCCCGAACGTCCGAATTGTCCATCCTGCCTAAAATTTCAAAACAGCCATCCGGGTTTACCCGCCCCAGGTCATCGGTGGCGATAAAACTGCAGGAATAGAGGTTTGCAAGGTCAATAATATTTATTACGCCGGAGCCAATGCTGCCAGATATGGAAAATGGATCAGTTTCATCCCTCAAAAAAAATTTCAACCATGGAGGTGAAGCCATTCGTCCATCAATCCCATAAGCCTGTGAAAGCAATTCGGTCATTCCGTATTCTGAATGTATGTGGGCAACACCAAAAGCGCTTTTGAGATGATTATAGAGCTCCGTTTTAGTTATTTCCTGCCGGCGACCCTTCATTCCACCGGTTTCCATTATAATTGTATTGGATAACTGCTGAGGATAGTGCTCACCAAAATCCGTAAGTGCATAGGTTACGCCTACGAGGATGGTGCTTTGTCCTGACGACTCAAGCCGGTTTAATGTATCGTTGAGTTTTTCAAATTCATTCAAGTAAAAGCCGCTATCCGGATGACCGCTCTCCTTAATTAAATGATCGACCATATAAACAAGGGAGGACTGTTCCCGTTCAAGGTAAGAAGGCAGTAAGCCTATTATACAATAATCCTTTATACTTCCATAAAACCTTTTGAAACCTTCTGAAAAGCTTTTCACATAAATCCCGGGATTCTTAACATAATGACGGCTTGGCACAGAACCTGTGGTACCGCTACTTTCGAAAACCAGTTCAGGATCAAATGAAGTGGTTTCTATTCTACGTGTTTTAAAAAAAGAAATGGGTAGAAAAGGAATATCTGTTACATCTTTAACTTTTCCTGGATGTTTGTCAATGGCATTACAGTAATCCTGGTAAAGAAAATTGTTATCATACTGAAATTGGTAAACAACCAGGGCAATTATTGAGAACTCTTTTTCGTTAGATATGGCAAATACCTGTTCCTCCAATTGTTCCGCTTTAGGTATTTCCGTACGCATCCCGTAAATTTGATCAGCTTATTTTATGAAAAGAATATTTGTTTTTTCTGTATTAACCCTTGCCATTATAGCTTGCAACAAAGATAAAGTTGAATCAAACCCTCATTTGAAATTTAAATCTTTTAATAACGATGTGGTTCCTTCAAATGGTTTTGTGAGGGCTACCCTGGAATTTACGGACCAGGAAGGAGACCTGGATTCCATTTTTGTAACCAGGCGAAGACTGAACAAAAGAGGTCCGGCTTATTTTGAGTATTACTATGGTCAAACACCTGAATTTGGCGAACAAAACCGGGGAGAACTCCAAATTGATTTCGAAGTGGCAAAGGATCTAATATTTGGCCTTCCTGCAATAGGCATCCCGGGCAGTACGCCACCACGAAATGAACCCGATACTTTACAACTGCGATTCTATCTAAAAGACAAAGAGGGTCATACCAGTGATACTGCGGTAGCCAGCACTCTTATTGTAATCCGGTAATATTGAAATTGGTTCCTTCTCTAAAAAAACTTTTCGATTTTTTTGTTTTCAGCAGCTTATATATTGCTATTTGTGCGGTGTTGATGGTATATCAAACCTGCCTTCTTTTCTCAATTCCATTTTCGTTCCTGCTCGCTGGTTTTGTTTTTTCGGGATCAGTATGCAGCTATAATTTTCACTGGTACCTGACTCCACCCCAGGTGGAGCAACCATCAGAAAAAGAGGTATGGAATTTTTCCAATAAAACAATTCATTTGGCTTTATTTATTGCCGGTTTAACCGGGTCTGCCGTTTTTTCCATTTTGTTAATTGAGCACTGGTTTTGGCTAGCTATAACAGCCTTCGTCACATTTTTATATTCTGCACCTAAAATTGCTCATCCCGTTTTTTCCTACCTGAAAAAAGTAGCAATAGGAAAAACTATATTTCTTGCCTTCGCCTGGATGCATGTTACCACGTTGCTGCCAATTATAATGAATTCAAAAACACTGCATTTAGAGCACATTTGGTTTGTTGTGAACCGTTTTTTCTTTATTTATGCCATTTGTATTTTGTTCGATTACCGCGATGTCGAACAAGATAAAAAAGCAGGTATCAGAAGCCTGATTACTTATCTAAATGACAAGGGCGTGGATCGGTTATTCTGGGGATCGATTGCCCTGGTGTTTCTTACTTCATTATTATTATTGAATCATTTTTCCACAGCAGAAATAATTGCTCTTTTTGTTCCAACAATAATCCTGAGCCTGCTTTATTATCCATCAAAGAAAAACTTTTCAGACTACCTCTATTATTTCATTTTAGATGGTTTAATGATGCTTTCAGCCCCATTACTTCTTTTAATTAAATTTGCCCGATAATTTTTTAGCATGGCAAAAACAGTAGCAAAAAGGACAAAACCAATTATCACGAACGAATCTTTCAGTTTTTTTAAAAATTATATCAATACACCCTCCCCGGTTGGGTTTGAATATACCGGGCAGCGGCTTTGGATCGACTACATCCGACCCTTTGTTGACGATATATTTACCGATCCATACGGTACAGCCGTAGCTGTCGTCAATCCTCAACACCAGTTTAAGGTCGTTATTGAAGCACACGTGGATGAAATCAGCTGGTTTGTAAATTATGTAACCAGTGAGGGCCTCATTTACCTGAAAAGGAATGGCGGAGTTGATCATCAGATTGCCCCCGGACAAAGAGTGTTTATCCATGGAAAAAAAGGAGCAGTGAAAGCCGTGTTTGGATGGCCTGCCATTCATACACGCATCAGCAACCAGGATAAAGAACCAGTGGCCAAGGTTGAAAATTTATTCCTGGATTGTGGTGCCAGGAATAAAAAGGAGATTGAAGACCTGGGTATCCATGTTGGTGCGGTTGTTACTTACCAGGATGGTTTTGATGAACTGGCGAATGATTATTATATAGGCCGTGCCTTTGATAACCGCATTGGGGGTTTTATGATTGCCGAAGTGGCGAGACTGCTCAATCAAAACAGGAAGAAATTACCATTTGGATTGTATGTTGTGAACGCAGTGCAGGAAGAAATAGGTTTACGCGGCGCTGAAATGATTGCACGCAGAATAAAGCCGAATGTTGCTATCATTACGGATGTGACCCATGACACTACTACTCCCATGATCAATAAGGCAATTGAAGGAGAAACGAGTTGTGGCAAGGGCCCTTCGCTTTCATACGGTCCAGCTGTTCATAACAAGCTATTAGAGTTTGTGGAAGGAGTTGCAAAAAAGAATTCAATTCCTGTCCAGCTAAGAGCAGTTTCAAGAAGCACAGGAACGGATACTGATTCCTTTGCTTATGCCAACGATGGCTGTCCCTCGGTTTTGATTTCAATCCCGCTCAGGTATATGCATACAACCGTGGAAATGTTACATCGCAATGACATTGAGCAGACCATTCGTTTAATGTATGAAACTTTATTAAGTTTAACACCTAAAACCAGGCTAAGTTATTTCTGATGCAACACGTATTAATATATATCGATCCGGGAAGCGGAAGTTATCTTATTCAAATGATCATAGCAGGAATATTGGGGGTAGCTTTCTTTTTCAAAAACATCGTATTTGCCATAAAACATTTCTTCCATCGCATATTTGGGAAAAAATATTAAAAAGCCCTGATGCATCCATCGTTCATGCACCATCCATCCTCCTACCGGGACCCGGCGGGTTTTGTTTTTTATAAAGGTGGCAACTTATACCGGCAGGTAAACCAGGTTTTCAAAAAAGACTTTGACTGCTTTACGCAGGGTGGCCTGTATCAACATTTAGTTGAAAAAAAAATTCTTATTCCGCATCAAACCATTCATGAAAATTTAACCGGTTCAGCTGACTGGTATACAACATTGCAACCCGAAACAATTCCTTTCGTCACTTATCCATACGAATGGTGTTTTGATATGCTCAAAGATGCTGCACTACTAACACTGGAAGCAGCTAAAGAGGCTATGGCTTATCAAATGATGTTAAGAGATGCTTCAGCGTACAATATTCAATTGTACAATGGAAAGCCAATTTTCATTGATACTCTTTCTTTTGAACGTTATGATGAAAGAAAACCATGGATAGCTTACAGGCAATTCTGTGAACATTTTTTTGCTCCCCTTGCTCTGATGCACTACCTGAAGCAACCGTTACAAAATTTATTACTGGCATACCCGGATGGCATTCCCTTGACGGTTGCGGCATCGATGCTTCCTTTTCAAAGTAAGTTGAGCCTCCACGGATATCTTCATTTACATCTTCAGAATTCAATTTCAAAAAAAAGTAAAGCAGTAACCGGGCAAAGCAAAGTTTTTTCGAAACAAAAAATGAAAAATCTTTTACAAAGCCTGGCAGATGGAATAAAATCATTTTCCTTTCAGAAAAATCAGACAGCCTGGTCAAACTATTATGAAGAAGCAAATCAAAGAGCTGATTATATTACTTCCAAAAAAAGCATTATCAATAAATGGTTAGACCAACTGAGCTTAAAAATGGTTCTTGATGCAGGTGCCAATGAAGGAGAATTTTCGGAGCTGGCTACAAAAAAAGCGGCGTACGTAATCAGTACGGATGCTGATCATACTTCGGTGAATAAACTTTACAACAAGATCAAACAGGAAACTACTTCGAACATCTACCCCATGGTGATTGACCTGGCCAACCCTTCCCCGGCAATTGGGGTGAACAACGAAGAAAGAACATCTTTTTTAAAAAGAACTAAAGTTGATCTGATCCTTGCCCTTGCGCTCATTCACCATTTGGTGCTGGCACGAAACATACCCTTTAGCAAAATTGCTGAAATGTTTTACCTCCTAACACGGTACTTAATTATAGAATTTGTTCCTGCAGATGATAAGAAAGTAGAGATAATGACTTCACACAAAAAAAATTTATTGAACAATTATTCAGAAGAAAATTTTACGAGTGCATTTCAAAATTATTTTGCCCTGCTTGATAAACAAACAATCGCAAGTACCGGTAGAACTTTATTTTTAATGGAGAAACATAATGCGTAATACAACTTCCTTTCTTAAATCAAAACCGGTTTTCTTCATTCTTCTGCCGTTATTCTTTGTTTTCAATGGATTTACTAATAATTACAATGCTATTCCGATAAAAGATGCATTGGTATTGTTCCTAACGTATTCAGCCGTAAGTCTTTTCTTTTTTGCGATTGGTTGGCTCATTTACCGTGAGCCATTTAAAGCGGCGATCCTGTCATTAGCAATAATGAGTTTTCATTTTTTCTTCGGGGCAATACAGGATCTTTTGAAAAATGCTTTTGGCGATATTTTGATCACGCGTTACATTTTTTTACTCCCTTTTTTTCTTGTTGTATTTGTCTTATTGGCCTGGCTTCTGAAAAAAAGAAAAACAAAGCCGGTGCGTTTTGGTTTTTACATGAATATACTCCTCTGCATTTTTATATTAATAGACGTTGCCCTGCTTATTCAAAAAATATCCCAACGACATCCCGGGCAAACGTTTTCTGAATATGCAATCAAATGCAATAGTTGTGTGAAACCCGACATTTACTTCCTGGTTTTTGATGAGTACAGCAGCAGTACCACTTTAAAGGAAGCATTGAATTATGATAACGGCGACCTGGATAGTTTTCTTGTTGATAAAGGCTTTAAACTTTTACCCTACAGCAGGAGTAATTACAACTTCACTGAATTCTCAATGGCCTCCACTTTAAATATGGAGTACCTGGAAATTCCAAACCCGTCTGCCTGTACGGTAAAAGATTACAATTATTGTTTTGAACGTATTAAATCCAATGCAGTATGTTCTGTTTTAAATTCGGCTGGATATGAAATAATAAATCATTCAATATTTGACTTACCAAAAAATCCGACGCCCGTAAAGGAAGACTTCCTGCCATTAAAAACGAAACTGATCACGTCACAAACTTTTCTCAGTCGTATCAAAAAAGACTTATACTATCATCTTGTAGTTGGGAAGTTTGCAATCAACTGGCTATCGAAGGATTTGGTGTACAGCACGTACTTCACCAACAAAAAAGTAATTGAGGGTACTCTTAAGGCAATAGCTGAAAGCAGGGATAAACCAGGATTTTTGTATGCCCATATAGAAATGCCTCATCCTCCGTATTATTTTGATAAATATGGAAATGAAAAGACCAGGGAACAAATTGTGAAAGAGAGCCGCGACATGAACATTACGTCCTACCTCGATTATTTACCTAAAACCAACGAGGTGGTGAAACAGATTGTAAACAAAATTTTCAGCCATTCAAAAAGGCCCTTTGCAATTATTTTGTTGGGCGATCATGGTTACAGGGGAGAACCCATTAAGAAATTCCAGTTTCGAAATTTAAATGCAGTTTATTATTCACCAGGGAAATATGAGGGCTTTAATGATAGCATTACGAATGTAAATGCGTTCCGTCTTTTATTCAATAATTTTTTTAGTACGTCCCTTCCTTTAAAAAAAGATTCCACAATATTTTTAGTAGATAAATAATAGTCTCTAAAGTTTTCCCAGCGCAGAAAATTCATTTAACGCCATGGTCAGCCCGAACTGGTTGTAAGCAACATTTCTCTGGTAATTACTCCTTGCATATAAAACCTGGAGTTTAGAAAACTTTATGCGCACTCCCATCGAAAAACCGTTTAAGCCGTTACCGGAGGATCCGATATTCAAGTCCTGTCTTCGTAGGTGGTTGTAGCCCAGGGTAGCCTCCAGGTGGTTTCCAACATAAATATGACTGGCAAATACAAAATGATTGAATAACCTATTAAAAAAATTATCGTTGGAAGTAAAGTTATTTTCAGAATTGAAATCTTCGTCGTTATAAACTGTATTGAATTGGTGCAGATGTTGTGCGGTAACAGAAAAACCGAATGGTGCTTTTGCCAATCGTTTCGTAATTCCCATCTGCAGATCAAATGGAAGGTCCTCGGGTTCACCTGCGTAGGTTTTAAATTGAACACCCATATTTTTTGCCAACACTGATGCGTATATGTTATTGGAAGAATCTGAGTACAAAACACCAAAGTCCACTGCAATTGCACTGGATTTATAAAGCTGGTAACTGGAATTGATAAATTTTAAAGAAGCGCCATAATTCCATCGCTCCAGGTATTGTCTGGCTGCTGAAACCTGCACCACATAATCCACAGGGTGAAAGTTTCCATTTACATTTCCGGCTGCATCTGTAAAAGGAATTGTACCATAATCCACAAAATAAATGTGGCTCCCGAATGTTGTATTCCACCTTTCATAATGATAAACGCCGGTTAGGCTGTATGCCTTAATCCCTGCTAAAAAACTGTTGAACGACAATGCGAGTTGCGCATGCAGATCAGAATTTAAGAGCGCAGGATTATTTGCGGACATGCCGGCTTCATTAGCGTTGTAAGAAGTATTGACGCCTCCTGCAGCGGTAAGCAACGGTGTTGCCGGCAGCTTTAAAAAATTGTAGGCAGAACTTCCACCGATGGTCTGGGTTCTGCCCACTAAAAAAATGAAACAAAAAATTATGGTAAGAATCTTTGCACTCACTTCATTGAAAAAAGTAAAAATAGCTTTTCTCAACCGTCCTGCAAAGCCAGTTCAATAACCTGGTTCATTGTTTTTACGTAATGAAATTTCACTCCATTTATATAATCTGCATTAATCTCCTCTACATCTTTTTCATTTTGCCAGCAAAGAATGATTTCTTTTAATCCTGCCCGTTTTGCTGCCAGTACTTTCTCTTTAATTCCGCCAACTGGCAACACTTGTCCCCGTAATGTTATTTCTCCTGTCATCCCCAAATACGGTTTAATTTTTTTCCCGGTGAAAGCAGATGCCAGGGCGGTCAGCATGGTAATTCCTGCACTGGGTCCATCCTTGGGAACAGCACCTTCCGGCACGTGAATATGAACCGTTTTCTTTTCGATCATAACAGGGTCCACACCTAACTTTTTTGCATTGGCACTTAAATAGGATAGTGCGGTAGTTGCACTTTCCTTCATTACATTGCCAAGATTACCTGTTAACCTGAGGTCAGGCTTTCCATCACTCAATAAAGCTTCGATAAACAAAATATCACCACCCGCATATGTATACGCCAATCCAACGGCAACGCCAGGAATTGTTGCAGCCTTATACATTTCATTACTGTACCTGGATTTGCCCAATATTTTTTCTATGTCATCATTGGTGAGGGAAGCTTTCAACTTCCCTTTCATCGCCAATTGCTTTGCCTGGTAACGCATGATGGCAGCCAGGTGCCTGTCCAGCTCCCGAACTCCACTTTCGCGTGTATAATCCTGTATGATTCTTTCAAGAAGTTTATCCGAAATTTTGAAAAAGGAGCTCTTTAGCCCATGTGCTTCCCTTTGTTTTGGGATAAGGTGCCGCTTGGCGATTTCTATTTTTTCCTCCACCGCATAACCGCCGAGTTCAATGATCTCTAACCGGTCGCGTAATGCAGGCTGAATGGTTTGCAAATTGTTGGCTGTTGCTATGAAAAGAACTTTACTCAAATCATATTCCAACTCCAGGTAATTATCGTAAAATGAATGATTCTGTTCAGGATCCAGCACTTCAAGTAACGAACTGCTTGGGTCCCCGCGAAAATCCGAACCCACTTTATCAATTTCGTCCAATATCATCACAGGGTTAGACGATTTTACCTTGCGGATGCTCTGCACAATTCTACCGGGCATTGCACCGATATATGTTTTGCGATGACCTCGAACTTCACTTTCGTCATGAATGCCGCCTAAACTTAAACGAACATATTTCCTCCCGATGGCATTTGCTATGCTCCTTCCTAAGGAAGTTTTACCAATTCCCGGGGGCCCATAAAAACAAAGAATCGGGCTTTTCATATCTCCCTTCAACTTTAGTACAGCGAGATATTCCAAAATCCTTTCTTTTATTTTTTGCATACCATAGTGATCTGCGTCCAGTATCTCTTTGGCTTTTTCCAGGTCATAAACATCTTCAGTATAATCCTCCCACGGAAGATCAAGCATTAAATCAAGGTGGTTATAAGTAACCGAATAATCGGGCGTGCTCGGATGCATTCGCTCCAGTTTCTCTATTCCTTTCTTAAATGCTTCCCTTGCTGTATCCGGCCATTTCTTTCCCTCGCCCCTTTTCTGCAATTCTTTTATCTCTCTTTCATTGGGGTCGCCACCTAATTCTTCCTTAATACTTTTTAATTGCTGCTGAAGAAAATATTCTCTTTGCTGCTTGTCAATTTCCGCTCTTGTTTTGTTTGTTACTTTATTCTTCAATTCAGCAAACTGCAATTCCTTTTGAAGAAACTGCATTAACAACTCCGCTCTTTCACGGATGTTACTCAGCTCCAGTAAACGTTGTTTGTCGCGAATATCAATTGTAAGATTGCTCGAAACAAAATGAATAAGAAAAGAAGCATTTTCAACATTTTTGAGAATTACAGATGCTTCACTTGGAATATTTGGAGAGAGTTGAATGATTTCGGTGGCAAGGTCTTTAATGTTGGAAACATAAGCCTCAAAGTCCGGGTCTTTTGGTGGTTCTTCTTCTTCCACCAGCTCAACGTGTGCCCTGAAATATGGTTCTTCGGTGATTATATTTTTTATGGCAAACCTGTTCTTACCCTGGATGATGATTGTTGTTCCACCGTCGGGCATTTTTATCTGCTTTACAATCTTGGCAATCGTACCAATGTTTTCCAAATCTTTAGTGGCGGGATCTTCTACATTACTATCCTTTTGAGCTACGACACCAATTAGTTTGGTTCCTTTGTATGCATCATTAACTGCCTTGATACTCTTATCGCGACCAACCGTAATGGGAAGCACGACACCCGGGAAAAGAACGGTATTACGTAAGGGAAGTAAAGCTAAATCGGCGGGAATATCAATCTTCTCATTTAACTCAGCATCGCTTTCATTCAGGGGAATGATAGGAATAAAATCCATTTCCTCTTCAGGCTTCAAATTAAAATTCACTCTCAACTATTTAAATAAACAATTTCGCAAATCTACATCAGGTTTTGCTGGCATTCCAATATTGATGCCATTGAGCCGGCAGGTGCCTGAGTGTCAGGAAACAAAAAAGCCGCTCTTGATCAAGAACAGCTTTTAAAAAGTTAAAGATATTTATTTTAAAGAGCCAGCCCAATAGACAATTGGAATCCCTGGTTCTTCCACTTATTTTGATCAGAGATTTCACTTACGTTGTTCAGCCCCACAAAATATCGACCCTGCAAACGTACTTTGGCGATATGAATCTGTGCGCCACCAACTAAAGAAAGATCACCATTGCTGAAAGCTTCCTCACCGTTTTCTACCAGGTTCTTACTTTGATTGAGTAATATTCCGAACTGGGGACCTGCCTGCAAACTCATTAAGCTTCCTAATTTGTAATTGAGCAAAACAGGAATGGTTAAATAATTGAGGGTAACGTTTTGATAGTTGGAAATTTTTAGCGAGTTCTGGTAAACATTAGAAAAAGAACTATCTGCACGGGTTTGGTACTGGTTCCATAAAACTTCAGGCTGGATACCTAATCTGCCTCCTAATCCTATTTCGGCAAAACCACCTAAATGATAACCATACCTGAATTCGTCCCTGAATGCCTTACCATCTACTTTGGTAATGTTGGCCCCACCCTTAACTCCTAAATGAAATTGGGCCATAGCCGCTTGTGTAAACAACAGGAGTGCGAGAAGTGCAAATAATTTCGTTTTCATAACCAGAGATTTTATTTGTAGAAAAATAATGTCAAGATTAATGCCACTGAAAACGCTGTGGTGTTAAATAAAAAACAAACAACTAAAAAATAACTCCGGCATTCAGTACTACCGCGGTGGTCAGGTTTTTTTCATCTGCCGGAAAATAATAATCGAATATCAGCTGCGGCTGAAAAAAGAATCTACCTATTGAATATTCAACTTTAAGAAAACTGGATAAGGAAAGTGGTTGAAAAACCAATTGATCATCCAGGGAAATATTATCCGAGCTATACAAAACATTGATTCCACTTCTTGGAAGAACAGCATACGTGCTGCTGGTCTGGTTAAAACCAAATTTTTGTGTACCACTTATAAATACAACTTGCGGGGTAACCCGTATGTAATCCCTTTTTCCGAACACATCGAGCCAGTAAAAATCATGTCGGATAGAGTTGATTACATTAAAATCGTTTACACTTTCCCGTGTGTTAACCCTTGTAAAACCGTTTGCAGTTAACCGCAGCGAGGTTATGTATTCCTCCCTCTCCTCGTAGGCGCTCCTGCTTCCCCATCCATAACTCACACTCACCGAGGGCTTCAACCAAAACCCCCGGTACGTGAAATAAGAATACAACACATTTTTTAGTGGTGAAGTATAAAAAGGCAGTGAATCTTTTGTAAAAAAATGGGTAAGGGATATTCCTGTAAAGAACTTATTATTTTTTATGTAATCGTATGAACCGGTAACATTAAATTGGTAAGGATTGACTTTCTGTCCATCATTCACTATTATGGAGCTGCCGCTAATTCCCAACCCATTTTTAAAAAAATAAGAAAGCGACGGTAAATAAGTTAGCCTTTTCCTTGTCTGGATTAAAAGGCTTTCCTTGGATTCGAAACTAAAATAATTATACCCAGCTGCGATATTAAATAAGCCAAAACTTCTTGGTTCCGTTAATGAGTCCAGTAAAATATCAAGTTCATTAAACAATTCCTCGTAATCCAGATCAGTAAAACTTGAATCAATATGGGTTTCCTTCGCCGGTTTTTGAGCAGACGAATGAATGGCAATAAATAAAACCAGCAACAACACCAAACGCATTTTTCCGGTCATACAAATGATTTCGGCCTTCCTTGTAGATGAGCCCTTAGGACGCAGGCCAGGAATAAAGGTTTAAACTCCATAACGTACTACAAAGAAATTTATTTGGTTTATACCAATTCAAATAAAGTAATCTCCGGCAAAATACCTACCCGGCCGGGGTAGCCGATAAATCCAAATCCGCGGTTAACATATAATTTTTGCCTTCCCTGCTCATACAAACCGGCCCATTGGCGATAAACATATTGAACAGGACTCCATTTAAACCAGGGAATTTCCACTCCAAACTGCATTCCATGGGTATGCCCGGCCAGCATCAGGTCAATATCACTGTATTTTGGAATCACCTCGCCATCCCAATGAGAAGGGTCATGGCTCATTAAAATTTTAAAAGGAACTGTTTCGGTGCCGGTGTATGCTTTAGCAAGGTCACCATATTTGGGAAACCTTGCTTTGGAACTCCAGTTTTCAACGCCAATAACGGCTATTTGCTCTTCATTTCTTTTCAGCAAAACACTCTCATTCATTAATAAACGCCACCCAAGTTGTGCATGAACCTGTTTAAGTTGTTCAAGATTTTGTTTTTTATCATCGCTGTTTGCCCATTGCACATAATCGCCATAGTCGTGGTTGCCTAAAGTTGAATATACCCCCATTGGTGCCTTTACCTGGCTGAAAACCTGTAGGTAATTCTGCATCTCATCAGATTTATTGTTAACCAGGTCGCCGGTAAACAACACGAGGTCTGGTTTTAAACCCAAAATCTTATCCACCCCTCTTTGTACTGCCGACATATCTGATATCTGAACTACCCGCAAACCCTTAAAAGACAGGGGAAGATTGGGATAACTCAACTGTATTTTCCTGACCCGGTAATTATATTTATTGGTAAAACCAAGTAATAATGAGCTAAATAAACCCGTGCCTGCGGCCAGTCCTAACCAACTTAAAAAAACCGACCGGGAAATCTTCCCTTCCTCTATTTGTTCGCCTTCCGTACCCCTAAAGAATAATTTTCCTACCATCCATTGGGTACCTCTCCGGATGTCATCCACCAGGAAGAAGACTGAGGCTATTAATTTACCAAGGAACAGCCCAATGATGATGGCAAACACCGTGCTCCTTACACCTTTGGAATAATTATCCAAATTAAGAAGGGGTAATACAAAAAGAATGATCAAAGCGGCGATGGAAATAATCCAGTAAGTAGTAAAAATGATAGATTTTGTTCGGGTACCTCCGTTTGAAACAACTTTTATAATTTGAAAGACATACAAATCGAGCAAGATCATAAATCCAGCCAGGATAAGCCATGCAGGTGAGCTACGCATATTATTCCTTTAAAATGCAAATAAAGCGAAAAGGCAGAAGGTTTAAGGTAATGGTCAGGGAAAAGATAAAGCAGAGTTTTTAATAAAATTCAATTCGATGGCAAATCTCCTTTCACCTTTTACCTTTTGCCTTATTCCTTTTGCCTTATTCCCTTTCCCTTATTTTTGCCAACATCAAAATTTTTTTTGGTATGAAGTTGACCTACTATGGCCAATCTTGTTTTGTGGTACAGGCAGGAGGAAAAAATTTGTTGTTTGATCCCTTTATTACTCCAAACGAACTGGCAAAGAACATACGAATCGGGGATATAAAAGCCGATTACATTTTACTTTCACATGGACATTCCGATCATACCGCTGATGCTGTGCAGATAGCAAAACAGAATAATGCAACTATTGTTGCCGCTTTTGAAGTTGCCGAATGGATGAATAAGCAGGGCGTTGAAAAATATCATCCAATGAACATCGGTGGAAAATGGACTTTTGAATTTGGAACCGTCAGGTGCACCAACGCTGTTCATTCATCCAATATGTCGGATGGAAGTTATGGTGCCAATCCTATGGGTTTTATTGTGAGCACAACTGAAAAAACATTTTACTACAGCGGCGATACGGCATTAACAATGGATATGCAGTTAATACCAGGATGGGGGAAACTTGATTTTGCCGTTTTACCTATTGGCGACAACTTTACTATGGGTTACGAGGATGCTGTTATCGCAGCCGAAATGATACAATGCCGGAAAATTGTTGGTGTTCATTACGACACGTTCGGCTTTATAAAAATTGATCACGAAAAAGCAAAGAAAGCTTTTACCGATGCAGGATTGAACCTGCATTTAATTAAAATCGGTGAAAGCATTGAATTATAAAATGGCTAGAATTATTGGAGTAGCAAATCAAAAAGGAGGTGTAGGAAAAACCACTACCGCAATCAACCTGGCGGCCTCTTTCGCTGTATTGGAATACAGGACCTTGTTGGTAGACGCAGATCCCCAGGCAAACAGCACAACGGGTGTTGGTTTTGATTTGCAAAACATTACTCAAAGCCTGTACGATTGCATGATCAATAATGCTGAGGCAAAAGATGTAGTGCTGAAATCTGAAATTCCTTACCTCGACCTCATTCCTTCACATATCGATTTGGTTGGCGCTGAAATTGAAATGATCAATTACCCCAACCGTGAAATGGTTTTGAAGCAGTTGATTGAATCCGTTCGCAGTAATTATGATTTCATTATTGTTGACTGCTCTCCATCTCTTGGCCTGATTACAGTAAATGCCTTAACCGCATCCGATTCTGTAATTGTTCCCGTGCAGTGCGAATTTTTTGCATTGGAAGGGTTGGGAAAATTGTTGAACACCATTAAAATTGTTCAAAGCCGATTAAATACTGATCTGCTGATTGAAGGAATATTAATGACCATGTATGATGGTCGTCTTCGTTTGTGCAACCAGGTTGTTGCCGAGGTTCGACGCCATTTTGATGATCTTGTTTTCAATACGATCGTTCACCGTAATTCAAGACTGGCTGAAGCACCAAGTGTTGGCAAGCCCGTTATTCTTTATGACGCCAATAGTAAAGGCTCGGTGAATTACCTCAATCTTGCCAAGGAAATCCTTCAGAAAAACAATATGACAAAAATTCCGCAGGAAGAGAGGACAATTGAGTTGTAGTTAAAAATAATATCGTCTCATATTTCAAGCCCCTATCAAACCATCCTTCGACAGGCTCAGGATGACATCAACTAACAGAAGAATAAGTTTACGCTTAATCATGGTTCGACAAGCTCATCATGACTTAAGTGTTGTCTTCGTGAGCTGAGTTCACACTGAGCGTGTGCTGTCCCTTAGCGTGTGCTGTCACCCGGAGCCTGTGCTGTCACTCTTAGCGTATGCTGTCACCCTGAGCCTGTCGAAGGGTGATAAGAAGATAAATGGCAGAGGTGAGAAATTGCTGGAGGTGGAAGAGGATTCTTATGTACCAACCGTGAATATTTTGTTTTGGTTTGATCTGAGTTACAGACTCAGGACAGCTTCGACATTTTATTTTTTGTTTTCATAACACTACGGGTAGCTTAGAGATAGCTTGAGAAACAAATCAATTAAAAATTATTGAAAACAACATTGTCCTTATCAATCGTAAGAAATATTCTATTCTTTTGCCCTTCTTTAGTAACCAAAACTTTTTTCCCAAGCGCTTTTGATATTAATGTCAAATAAGTCATAAGCTTCTCATGATCTTTTAATGAATTTATTTCAGACGGATCGAAATCATTCTCAATTTCTTCCTCTGAATAAAAGTTGCACTTGATCTCATTCCTTTGATATCTATTATTGCACTTGCTCCATAGCCGCCATTGCCTTTCCAATACTGATGTATATAGGAAATATCTATTGAATCGGTCATTAAGTTGGATTTACTATAATAGACGCTAAGTTTAAAATTCTCTTCTACCATATTTTTCCATTTAAGCCAGTCTTCAATGGAAGTATTTAGCACATAAATATCTCTCCAAAAACCATCCACGTAATAAACACGCTCTTTTAATTCAGACCATTCCATATTTTTTTCAAAAACAGATTATAAATAAATCAATATTTAAGGTTCTTTGGACCCCTAAAACCGCTAAAGGTTCCATCAGCGTTCCAGCTCGCTCCGTATCCATTTTGCAAAGTATATGTAGCCCATCCCTGTTTATATCGTCCGCCTTGTCCAGTAGTCTTAACCCCAGCTCCACTACTACTATTCATCTTCTGTTGCGTCGCTCCCGATAGCTATCGGGAGATTTATCGTTCGGTAATTCTTATCGTCAAAATCACAAACAAACTTTACTGGTTTCAATCTTTTCAATTCAACGAACGCCGCATTTGTGTCTCCACAAATGCAAACGGCTTGTGAGACACAAGCCTTGGCTGAATGTCCTCCTAATGGTTCGACGAGCTTACCATGACAGAACAATTGTCATCCTGAGCCGAGTTTACACTGAGCCTGCCTGTCGGCAGACAGGTTTGCCGAAGTGTCGAAGGATGATATTTGGTGCT
>Ga0193740_1000113_pt1 | contig 22886 bp, 25 predicted proteins | sample L2s1metaG_FD_145072 | JGI IMG/M metagenome (GOLD analysis project Ga0193740, IMG submission 145072) | Soil microbial communities from a riparian zone of the East river system, Colorado, United States - L2s1 | ecosystem: Environmental > Terrestrial > Soil > Riparian zone | place: USA: East River... | reverse complement strand
CTCAGAAGGACATAGAGGATGGTATAATGAAAGTGTTGAGGGAAAATGGTTTGTCTTTTCTTAGCATCAGAAACCTCTCGACCATAGATAGGGGCAAATCTCCTGCCTCATTGGGATCCTTTTCAGATAAACATGGAATCCCTTTAGAGTTTTTTGAGAAAGAGAGATTAAACAAGATCATGGTCCCAAATCCTTCAGACGTGGTAAAAAAATACGAAGGAACATCAAGTGTATCGGAAGCCTCATCAATACTTAGCTCAGGTGGTGAGCTTATTATCACAAAGCAAAAGTTCCCTCCTAACCTCACAGTTGCAGTCTGTAGGATAAATTACCCCAAGGCCGGTATTTAGTATGAATAGGGCTCTGTTACTAATTGATAGAGGCAGCAGGGAACCTGAAGCCAAAGAGGAGCTTGCCCAATTGTGTGCTATGATTAAGGATGAGAGTGAATATGTATATGTAGATCATTGTTTCCTTGAAGTTATACCACCATACATTGAGGAGGGGATTAACAGGTGCATTTCCAATAATGTAGATTCTATTACTGTCATGCCATATTTCCTGTATCCTGGGATGAAGCTGAAAGATTCTGTGAAAAAGACAGCTAGAATTTGTTACGATAGGAAGATAAAAGTTGTAATTACAAAACCCTTGAGCTATCATACTACACTTGATTCGCTTATAAAAGATAGAATTCATTCAGCTAGAGAAAAAAATAAGATAGTATTAGCAGATGACAAGTGTGACATACTTGTAATAGGTCATGGAAGCAGTGACAGGAGTGCTAGAACTGCATTTGTACATACGGTTGATAAACTAAAGCCACATTTTAGAAGTGTTACTTTTTGTTTTCTGGAATTGGATGAACCAAGGATAGCGAATGGAATAGAAAAAATTATTTCCAGCAATCCTAACACATTGATAATAGTTCCATATTTCCTACACAAGGGAGCGCACATAAAAAATGACGTTGTGAAAGATATCAATTCTGCTTTGGCAAACTATAATCTAGAGAATATTCAGGTGTATATTACGGAACATTTTGGAGTAGACCCTAAACTAGTAAAGTTGGTACTTGAAAGGGCAAAAGAGGCAGAGGGAAAAGTTGGTCGAAAGTAATGATACAATGAAGAGGGCGATCAGGGCAAAGTCCAGGGATATGTCAGAGTCTTCGCTTGGTATAGAAGAAAATAGTATGAAAATCATTGAATTAGAGATAGGAACTCATGGTTACAGTGAGCCACAATGGAATGTTGTTAGACGTGTCATTCATGCTACTGCTGATTTTGACTTTGCAAAACCTGATAAGAACAGAATTATCTTTTCGACCAACGCCATCGAAAACGCTTTCGAGGCATTCAAGAAAAAGCGCCATATTGTTGTCGATGTTGATATGGTACAGTCAGGCATAAACAAGAAATCTGTTGCAAAAATTGGGACCAGTCTAATATGTAACATATCAAATAAGGGGGTAATCGATATATCCAAAAAAGAAAATAAGACTAGATCCACAATGGCAATGAGATACTCATCAAAAGAAATTGATGGTGGTATTGTAGTGATAGGAAATGCCCCAACCGCTTTATATGAGGTAATAAAGATGATAAATGATAATGTAGTAAAGCCATTGCTTGTAATCGGGATACCTGTAGGGTTTGTTTCAGCAGCTGAATCAAAATCTGAATTATCAAGGACGAATGTGGACTTTATAACAAATATTGGAAGAAAGGGCGGAAGTCCTGCAGCTTCATCAATAATCAATGCCTTAATGCTCTTGTATATTAGTAACTTGAATTGATTAGTATGAACACGAAAACAGCACACACTGCTGAACATGCATTCATAGGATCACTGCAAAAAATATTAAACAAGACTTTGAGTGTGAGAAAAGTGGAACATAAGGATTCATACAATATTGCCTTTATAAGGGCATCAGAAGTAGAATTGGATTTTGAAAAGATAGTTACTGCTGAGAAGGAGGTTAATCGACTAATATTGGAGGAAAGAAAAATACTACATCACTCATTTTCCTCACTAAATGAAGCCAAGAAGGTGTTTCCTGGTTTGAGAGCCAATGAATCTAGGTTGGAAAATGCTGATACAATCACAGTTGTTGAAATAGAAAACCACGATCTCTCTGCGTGTTCAATGGAACATGTTAATAATTTGTCTGAGTGTACATTCTTTTTGGTAACTAATATGTCAATGAATGAATCTGATTATGAAATAAGATTTATGGTTGGCAAAAATGCTATGGATGAGGCAGTCAGAATAACTGAAAAAATTAATAATATTTGTAATCAAGTAGGAGCAAATTATAATACAGTAGAGGCGACTATTAAGAAGCTACACCATGAAAGAGAACAATATTACAACCGGTTAAAACAATTGACAAATAAAATACTGGCCGATATTCCGGATCGGAATTTTGATAAACAGAATATTAATGTAATAACAGCAATTCTGGACGATATGGATTGGCGAATCATTCAAAATTTCGCAGGAGAAAAGATACTGGAAGAGAGAACAATCATTATTTTAGTTAATATAGTTGACAATGACACGGGAAACCTCGTATTTGCAAGGAGTGATGATGTTAGTTTAGATTGCGTTAAAGTCTTTGAGGATGTCAGAAATGATGAGAACATAGGGAATGGTGGTGGTAAGCCAAATTTCGTTAACGCTAAAATAATAAGATCAAGATCAGACAAAATCATAGAAGCATTAATCAATAAATCATTAAAGTCCATATCACCAAAATCGGATTAGCATTCAGATTTAGCATTCAGATTTAGCATTCAGATTTAGCATTCATAATAATCTCTAGAACGATTCGTTGAATCAGGATGTGCAAATTGTAGACAAACAAACATCATTACTCTGCTCTGATAAGTTAGTTTAACCTAAATTATAATTTGGATTTTTGTTTTACTAGTTTTAATAGTATTCCAATTAGAACAACTAATCTTTAAAATAATTCACTAACGAATCCTGTCCAGATATATCTTTAAGATCAGAAACCACAATACCCATCCTCCTGATATTGTCAAGGGATATTGAATTATTACTAATCATCTCGTGTATGATTGATAATGAATTCTTATGCAATTCGTCAAATGATGCTGAATAGAGTTTCAGGCTTTTCGAAAATGAAACATGTTGAAGGTTTTCTAATATTAAAATTAGAGTAAGAACCCTGAATGCCTGTCGCTTTTTTTCTAAATTTTCATATACGGATGTACAAAGATTATCAGCTGTCAATTTGATCTGTTCAAAATTTGCTATATCTTTTTTTAGAGTAACTATCTTGCCAATTTGTTTTGAAGTTCCGCGAACTTTTATCTGCGAATAATTGATTCCGTTTGATGCATTTACCAGAAAAGTTGCTATCTTATAGCCCAAGGAATCTCTTAATTCAAAAATACTTTTTTTAGATATATCCGAAATTGCTTTTATCCCCAATAATTCCAACTTCTTGGATGTTTTTGGACCTACTCCAGGGATATCCTCAATTTTACAATTTGAGATAAATTCCTTAGCATCTTCTTGACTAACAATTGTTATTCCATTAGGCTTGTTGATACCTGATGCTATTTTTGCTATTAGTTTATTAGGTCCCACTCCAATTGAACATGTCAATTTAATCTGGTCTTTGATATTTTTTTGCAATGACGCTGCAAAGATCCTTGCATCATCAAAATCTGAATTTGTAATCTTTGTAAAATCCATATAACACTCATCTATACTGACTTGTTCAAACAGTTCTCCGTAATTTTGAATTATCCTCATTGCATTTCTGGAAATTTCTTGGTAATATGGCATATCAGTAGGAAGAAATATTGCCTCTACATCTTTCAATCTTGACTTTGCCAATCTAATTGGCATTGCGGCTTTAACGCCATATTTTCTGGCTTCATAATTACAAGTACTGACCACACCGGAATCCTCTTCTCGTCCAGAATAGACGCAAACAACACTCGGAATATTTCTTAATTCTGGTTTTCTTATTTCTTCGCACTGTGCATAGAAATAATCGAAATCGATATGAAATATTATTTTCTTTCCTATGTCATTTAAAGAGATATTCTCATTCAATAGTACTTAATTAAGTGATTCTTAGGAGAATAAAAAAATTATTCCATCTCAGCTATTGATTCTATGAAAATAATAAGTAGATATTTCAATGGAAGCAAATTGTTTCATACGTGTTATGGTATTTTCTTATAGTCAATGAAGTTATTTTCTTGTTGTTGATCTCAGTAATTTTTTCGACATTCCGTAAATATAAAAGATTACCAATAAGTTTTGAATTCAGTTTTGATAAAATCGTTATACCAGAACAAAAAATACGTTTTACTCTCATCAATTCTAATTATGGTATTCATTGCATCTCTTGAAAGTACTATGCTTTTAATCGCTAGCGCAGAACCTCAAGTAAAAAGCGAATCTTCTGCAGATAATAACAAAGCAGATACTGATAGTACTAAAATGAAGGACAGTAATGTCCCAATTGCTAAGATGGTATATGAGAATAAGTCCTATGAAATGGCACCATTCGTAGTTATGGAAAATGAGGATTTAGAAAGACTCAATTTCCCTAAATTACCAGATGATTTCGAACCAGAAGTTCAGATATCACCAGACGATCGTATTTCATTTAGTTTTTTAACAAAACCTCGTGAAATTAATGCTTTCTTTGTTGATTACGACGCAGATACAACAGAAATGACTCCCCTTCACAGAGTAGGAAAAAATCAATTCAGTTTTGCGGATGTTTATGGACCAAATACTCTGGAGCTCAGAGTAATATATCCTGATGGGAAATATGTTACGTATACTTGCTTGATAGAAGTTGAAAAGCCTGAAGTAAAAGAAGTAGCTCTGGAAACTAACAATAACAATAGCATGAATAGTGATATGCTAAATAGTAATGATGATAATTCATATAAAAGTTTTCAATCAAATGATCCTGTTTCATCTGGTTTTGGACAAGCATCTCCAACAGAGGAACATGTACTTAATCAATATGATACCTTAGTGGATACCAATAATGTACAACAAAATACCGAATTAGATTTATTAAATGGCGAACAGCTGCCGACAAACACATGCGAATATAATGAAATTCCCATAATGGACGTACAAACTGACAACATCGTTAACAATACTAGCGAGAATTCTACTGATTCAACATCTGAACCAAGATGGACCGCATTGGATCTAGGCCAAGAACAAGATATATGTGGTCTTAAAGTAAGTTTTGTAAACGTAGATAATGCGATTAAATTCTTCACACTTGAATTTTCAAATGACGGCAAAAAATATACTCCAGCTGAATATTACTCATCAACTGGGACTAACTCACCTTCAGAAATTTATGATCTAAAAGAAGGTCCAATAAAAGCACGTTTTATCAAAATAACTGAATTGGATATAAGCGAATCCATTGCATGGATATCGGATCTTATAGTTTTGGGAAACACTCAACTATGAAAGTCCGTTGAATATAGGGAAATCTAGTTAACCAATACTTACTTATTAACCGTCCTTTCCTGAATTCCGTATAGAATTTATTTTCTCTAATAGATAGTAGAAGCGTTGGAATACCCAATTATTGTTGAAAAAGACGGTATAAAGATCAAACCCGAGAATATGATCGTTGATAAAATGTATTACTGTATTTACGATAAGAAAGTCTATATTTTTTATAAAGATGAAGAAAATCTCACACATTGTTATGAAGTAGATGATCCGCAAGTTGTTCAAGAAATAATCGACAATCCAAATAATTTGGAGGATATACTTCTAAAACATTCTAAAGAATGAGATATCAACAACTAGTATGTTTAGGATTATACGAACTATATACTTCATTTAATTATTAGTTCTGAGCAAAATGATATGTCTAATTTATGTAGCTATCTATCGTAAAAGTGGTAGTTACTCAAATAAGGGAATATATTGATGCCATAAAAGCAGTAATTACGAAAATTAAGTAAGCGAATCCAACTGCCATTATTATTATTGATGTTTTCTTTAGTTGTTCTGTGTACTTATTCGTGAGGTTTGTCAAGATTGCTAAGACTGCGGATGCAGTGAATGGCGCTATTATTGCCAATGTAATCATCAATCTAGTAATACTCGCATTGTTTTGAGCATTAATTGATGAATCGAATCCTATTGAAAGTGTTAGAAGTATCATAACTCCTATAATCACAGTTGCATCCACTTGAATAATGTCTTTATCCTCCAGAGTCAATATGAAAACAATGAATGTTTATCAATCATATTTAAAACATTCCAAGTTTACACCGGTGAGACTAAGACTCGCTATGTAGAGTGCCCCACCGGCTGTTGGTATCGGAGTTGAAACCTAAACTACAATTCAGCAATTAAGAATTTGGCTTACCTGAGTTTACTTGGTGCAGTATATCGAAATTAATTTTTTGATACGCTTTATATACACTTTAATTAGGATTTTGTGATCTGCACTTATAGCATGACTTCAAGGGCTGAAACAAGGAGAGCAAATAATGAAATTTTGATAGGGAAGAAGCCTTTGATGACCTATGTGACAGCAACCCTAGTTCAGCTAGCAAATGAACCAACTGTTCTTGTAAAGGCCAGAGGAAAAAGTATTACACTTGCAGTAGACGTAGCACAAATTATTGTGAAACGCATGGATAATATGGGATACAAAATTGGTCATGTGAAAATAGGTTCACAAGTGATTCAATCTGAAGATGGCAAGGAACGAAATGTTTCAACCATAGAAGTTCAAATATCTAGATAAAATTTAGATTTTAGATTATATTTTAGTTAGTTTAGCTAAGAAATAAACCGGTAACAATAAGGCCCCAGAGGAATCGAGGATCTCTTAAAACTAGAACATATTTGGATTTGGGTACTAATCTGGGTACTGATTTTGAATATATATTTGAAAAATTCCATCATCATTTAATTAAATGTATATCAATCTATATCAATCAATGTTTTAATTCAATAAATGGTAACAGAATATTCTTTTCCAAAAATATTATCAATTAGTTTATGTATGTGTTTGATTTCTGCATAAAATCTAATCTCTGTCATGTTGATATGATTTGAATATATTGATTCTGCAACAAAACATCCTGATGGTCTCTTATTTATGTACACCTTCCTATTGTTATACTTGGTTGACTCTATTCGTACACCCTCATCAATATCTAGATTTGACAATTCATGTGATAATTTCTTTGAAAGCGATAACATAGTTGGCAAACTGATTCATACTAAATATCTTTGAATTTTAACTTTGGCCTTATAAATGGGGACTCTCTCACATATTGTTTTCAAAACATTTCTTAAAAAGAGGAAATAATCATGCCAATTATTGATACACTGTATTATGAACGAATTATTAAAATATATTTATTAATCTATCTTGGAGCAAGACGTAATTTCTATCAATAACTATTCCGACATATTTTATTCTCCCTTTCTGAAATACTACCGCAATTTGGGAAAGAATACTTATGTTTCGGTAAGGAAATATATCTTGCTTTTGCGCAATTGAAATTTCATCAGGATGAATAAATAAAGGCATGTTGGTTACCTTTAAATTTTTTTCCTCTCGCATATGATTTAACATTTTCATGATAAGTTCCAAATCATGATCTACATTAGGTAATTCAATATTTTCTTTAAACGTGACATTTTCAACCGTATCATCATGAGAGGTACTTATCCACGCAATTCTATAGATAGTGGGCAGTTTGGTCCAACTATCATTGAATTCTGAAATTTCAGAAAGAAGATTTTGGACCTCTGAAAGGGATGTTTTTAAATTTGATTCAATTTGTTTTTGTTGGCTTGAAATTATTTCGGTAACTTGCTCTTTGACATCTTCAATATTACTTATCTGTGGCTTTTTAGGGAACAACAAAAAATAAGACGACCTCTTCAAAATTGGCTGTTCATTAGTTTCTACCGCCAATTAATCTGCCAAGAATAGTGTGAAGTAACAGCAGATACACACTAGTCTTTTGGGGAATTGTTTTCAAGAAAATTTCAAACCACTTGGACTTGTATAGCCTTTAAGGTCCTCTCCCGTTACTACATCTTGTTCTGGTGGAACATACTCTATAACACCATGTCTTTCCGTTCCAGGATGCTTCTTCTGTGTTGCCAGAGCTACTATGACAAATGCCACAAACGATACGATTGGTGGTATCATTGTATCAAGGCCAGCAAGTTCTATGGGGATAGCAAAGAACAATAACAATCTAAGGCCAGATCCTAAAACTAAAGATGTGATTGCAGCTGGAAAATTTGCTTTTCTCCAAAACAAACCCAATGTAAGAGGAGCCCACGCGCCAGCAAACACTATATCAAAAGCTAAAATGAGATAAACACCAGGTTGAGGCAATAAATAGCCTAGAATAAATGCGGCAGCCATCATGGGAATGGTAAATATTCTTGTCGTTCTCAGTAGTTTTCTATCATCCATGCCTGATCTCTTGAGCCATTTTTTCAATATGTCTCGTTGTATAATGTTCCTTGACATAACACTAGATATTGCAAGCAATCCTCCATTTGCTGTTGACATAGATGCTCCCAAAACTCCCATCAATAGAGCAATACCTATTGCAAATGGCACGTGATTTATAGCCAAATCAGGATATGCTGTAAATGGATCAACCAAATTCGGAAGGAAATATAGTGCTATTATACCCATCATAGTTGTGGGAATGACTGTAAATAATGTCAATCCTCCTCCCATGAATGCACCTCTTCGTGCTGTCTTGCCATCTTTCGCTGCAAAAACTCTTTCCATAAAATCAAGCGCTACTATGTCGCCCAACGCCAAAGCCATGATTCCTGCCCAATTAATGAGCGCCCCATTTCCCATATCAGTTAGCCCCGAGAGATCAATATACGCGGGTGGCGCATTACCCAGAATAGTACCAAAATCGACTCCTGCAAATCCTCCGGCAAAAAATATGAAAGCCGCCCAAAATGCAGCTATTGCTAGGTATATTTGGAATATGTCTGTGTACGCCGAAGAAAAGAGACCACCAGCAAATGTGTAAACCAGCACAACTAATGCCGCTATAAGCATTGCCCAAAAGAAATCAATATGAAATACGGCAGTAAGAATATATCCGCTGGCAGCAAAGTTACCAGCTACAAGAACTATAAAACTAATCATCATAAGTACTCCTGAGATACCTTCTGCTCCTGCTCCAAACCTTCTGTAATAAAAGTCAGGAAGAGTAAGCATTGACATCTTGTTCAATTTTTTACCATAAAACGCTCCTGTAAGGATTAGGCATACCCCAAGTCCAATAGGGATAACAGCTCCAGCCCAAATGCCAAATTGATACACTAAAGAAGAATTACCAAGAGAAGAGTTACCATCTACTGCCTGGGCAGCTAGCATTGTTCCCACAAAAAAAAGCGGGAGACTCTTGCCAGCAACCATGTATCTTCTACTACTTTTCTTTACTAGTCTTGAGCTTAATGTTCCAACGACCAAAGACGCGGCTAAAAATGCAATAACACCGACTCCATACCAGTCAAGTGATACCATCCAAACTTGTTAATCTATTATATATATAAGGATTTAATGTAAAAGTAGAGAATTACTTAAGAAACTTACAATTATTAAAAAATTTGCAATAATTATTTTTAGAACCTGATAGCATGAATAAATATCTAGTTTTATCTGGTGAAATTCAACTGGGTTCAGAAATATTTAAAAAATATACCACCTTACATGAATGGATCAAGTATGGGTATGGAATTTTATGGTAATTCGTACAAGGGTAACGATGAGCCTATTTTTGTGGGTATTCCAACGTTTCTGAAGCTGCCTTGGATAAGAAGTCATGAAGAGCTAAAGAGTGTCAAACCAGATGTAGCAATAATTGGAGAACCTTTTGACTTTGGAACAACTATTCGTCCTGGAGCAAGATATGGTCCTCGAGCAATCAGAGCTGCTTCAACAGTCCCCTCGCCACCTTATGAACACTTTAACATAGAAACAGGAGTCGATCCGTTTGGAGTTTTTAGAACCGTTGACTATGGCGATGTAAATATTTCTCCGGGCGATGTAGTTGAATCCCATAGGAGAATGACCGATAAAGTAAAGGAGGTTCTAGATTTGGATGGCATTCCAGTTATGTTGGGAGGAGATCATTCAATAACTTTTGCAAACGTTCGTGCCTTTGCCAAAAAGTACAAGAATATTGGAATGATCCATATTGATACGCATGCCGATTGTGCCCCACAAGGTTTGACTGGATTCAAGTACGATCATGGTGCACATATCAGGAGAATAATGGAGCTTGGATGTCTAAAAGGAAAGAACTATACTCTGATAGGACCACGTGGATACTGGCCTGGACCTGACTTGTATAAATGGATGGCTGATCAGGATTTCCAGTGGTTCACAATGCTAGATGTTGAAGAGCTGGGTATTGACAAGATAGCAAAGGAGGCAGCGGACAGGGCAAATGACAACGTTGATGCTGTCTATATAAGCTGGGACATAGATACCTTCGATCCTGCGTACGCTCCGGGTACGGGAGAACCTGAACCAAATGGTTTGACATCAAGGGAAGGCATGCGGTTGATGCGGCTTCTTTCTACCTCATTTGATCCGGACAGATTTGCATTTGATTTGGTTGAAGTAGCTCCTAATTATGACGTAAGTGATGGTAATTCATATAATGGCGGTATCACGTCTGGTTTAGCAAACAGACTAATCGTAGAATTATTGGCAGGCTTGTCACTGACCAAGAAAGGATTGACTAAAGGAGAACCAGTGAGACCGAATTTCTACAGAGGTCTAGGTAATACCTATGACTTTGGTAACGGACCTAAAGCTAACGTTCCAAAGAGACCTCCACTAAACTATGGAAAAGACGCCAAAAAATAACTAATGGATTGGTTAGGCTATTCTGATAGAAATTACAATTACCGTACAAGGAGAACCCGATACAGCTCCTTTCACAAGAATCTATCAGTTTCACAATGAGACAGACTACATTATCTTGACGAATTCGATCAAGACTATAAAAAATAAACTATCAAGAAAAATGAGGATTAACATCAATGAGACATTATACATTTACCTTAATCACATAATCAATCAATTGCGTTTGCACAAGAAAACAAGTGAAATAATTACAAATGTTTCAAAGCTCTTAACATCGAATCAAGTCATGATTGGCGTTCCAGAAAGTCTCAGAAAGGTTAATTTCAACATAAATACTGAGAACAAACAAAAACTCGACATCACAGTAACGGAACCTATTTCAACAACAGGTTATATTCTTGCTACTGATCTAGAGAATTCGAAATAGTCAATAGCACTATCAATCATTGTTAACACCATCTTAATATTTCAATCCAAAAATATTGTCGGTGATCCTAAATGATAGCCGATCTCTTTCTACAAACGTTACCACAAAAACTAAAGCTATAAATGGATTGATTCATTCCCAGGTACTTGTATTTTGATCAGTAATAATGATGCATAGGTCTTTGTTGTTTTCCTAATCTATCGAAATGATCATGAGGTTTATCTCCTCCCTTGTGATAATGTGTAGTACCATCCAAATGAGTATGACTGTGTCCATGGGTATCAACTGGCTTTTTCATAACTACGTCATCGACTCTCATAAGCAAAATAATAGATTCTGTTGCAGTAACAAGAATCTGTTCTTTTACCATAAGGGGATCAATAACATGCAAGTCCAACATGTTGTCTATTTTTCTTTCAATTGCATTGATCCCGTACCAATCACGATTGTTTTTAAGATATTCTCTGTTTCTTTTTTTCTTCTCCTTTAACGAAGATTGAGAATAAATTTTTTCTCTCAAATGCGTTCCTATATCTATAGTATTCATTCCTGCATTTCTGGCAATTGTTAGGGGAATCTCTTCAAGGGCTTCTGCAAATTTTTGGATTACAATCTGTTCCTTACCAGAATATAGATACGATCTTTCTCTCATTGCCATAGCAACGAATGCTTCTATCGCGCCTCCTCCAGGAACAATTTTTGGATCCACAATGAAATTTCTCAAAACATAAATAGAATCGAGGACTGTACGATGAAATTCATCAAGAATCTTTTTTGAGCTGGCACGTAAAAGAAAGGTAATCGACTTTGGATTCGTACATCCATCAACAAAAACCATCTTGTCATCACCCACGATTCTTTCGTACACCTTTGCAGCATAACCTATATCATTTCTGCTTATCGTATCAAAATCTCTGACTACTTTGGCTCCTGTGGCTTTGGCCAACCATAGTAAATCATTTTCTTTGACTCTTCTAACTGTTAACATCCTGTTCTTTGAAAAGTGATTTAATGCAAGAGGATCAATTCCTCCACGCGAAAAAATAACATTAGCACCAGAGTCGATTACATGCTGAATCTTTTGAAGTAAGTTACGAGTCTTGCTATCAAGGAATTGTGCGATCTCGCCGGGATCTGAAATTCTAATTTCGGCATCAGTTTTAGTGCGTTCATCTTGAATGTCATTGTCAAGAAGCAAAATCTTTGCATTTTCAACAATTTTAGGCATCGACGATTCATCTATTGTCTTGTCTACTACAATTCCATGAACAAGCTCAGTTTCAGAACTATTTCCCTCTTTTTCTTCGATTTTAATATCATCTACTTCAATATAGCTTTTTGAAAAATCGGCAATACTACAGATCCCATCAACAACAAGATTGGGAATCATCATCTCTTGAGTAAAATTGGAAACAGCTTTTGACCTCAAACAAGTATCGGCAAGGTATTTCATTATCTCTTTGTCATGATTTGTTGATTCTATAGCAACTTCCCTAATAATTTCAATTGCCATCTGTAATCCATTGTAATAACCGTCTGAGATTCTCTGTGGAGAAATTCCCATTTCTAATAATTCTTCTGCTTTTTCAACTAATGCTCCGGCAAGTACAACTACTGAAGTAGTACCGTCCCCAACAGCGTTATCCACTGCATTGGAAGCTTCGATAATTACCTTAGCAGCAGGGTGTTCAACGTCAATTTTTCTTAGAAAAGTTGCCCCGTCTTTAGTAACGGTCATTTCACCAAGAATATCAATAAACATTTTTTCAAGTCCTCGTGGACCCAGAAATCCTTTAACAAGATCAGCAATTAATCTTGCCGCCAACAGATTGTATCTCCTAGCTTCGGTACCATATGTTCTCTTTACACCATTACCAAATAACTGCATATTTTTATGTTCCATGGAAAATTTATCTTGAATTGATAATTTGAGATCAATTATAAATATATGACTTTATAATAAATTTTGAACTCAGAATGTTTCTATCCCCACGAGATATTGATAAATTATATATTTTTATTAGTGCAGAGGTCGCACGGAAAAGAAAAACAAGAGGTTTAAAACTCAATTATACTGAATCGGTGGCACTAATAGCAGATCATATTCTTGAAGGAGCGCGAGATGGCAGGTCGGTTTCTGAACTTATGAACTCGGGAAGACATGTTTTACATAGGGATGATGTCTTGCATGGAGTACCAGAACTAGTACAGAGCGTCCAAGTAGAAGCAACCTTCGATGATGGTACCAAGCTAGTGACTGTTCACGATCCTATTGTTTGAATAATGGATGATTAAATCATGATCCCTGGTGAATATTTCTTGTCTAAGAATCCAATTCTTGCCAACGTAGGAAAGAAAACAATTAGAATTAATGTAAAAAATACGGGAGATAGACCCATTCAGGTAGGCTCCCATACACATTTTTTCGAAACAAACAAGTTCTTGTCATTTCAGAGGAATAAGACATTCGGATTTCACCTAAATATCCCATCAGGAACATCGCTGCGGTTTGAACCAGGGGATTCTAGAATTGTAGAGTTAACAGAATATGGTGGAAAAAAAATTGTCTTTGGTTTTAATAGTCTTGTTAATGGTAAACTAACAAAAAAACAAAAAGAAATCTCTCTCTTGAAATTAAAGAAAGAAGGTTTTATGGAAGCAGAATAATCATGGTTCTAAAAATTCCTAGAAAACAATATGTGGAGCTATACGGACCGACAAAGGGAGACAGAGTCAGACTAGGAGATACAGATCTTATAATAGAGATCGAAAAGGATCTCCTAACATATGGAGACGAACTTGTTTTTGGAGGAGGCAAGAGTATTCGAGATGGAATGGGACAGGCAAGTGGAATAAAAAGCAAATATTCCCTAGATCTTGTGATTACAAATACCATATTGATGGATCCGTTGTTGGGCATTGTAAAGACCGATATCGGTATCAAGAATGGATTGATTTTGGGTATAGGAAAAGGCGGAAATCCCAATGTGATGGATGGAGTATCTGAAAACATGATTGTCTCCTCAAACACTGAAGTTATTTCAGGGGAACACACGATCTGTACTGCAGGTGCTATTGATACTCATATTCATTTTATTTCACCTCAGCAAATAGTAGAAGCAATATGTAGCGGTACAACCACAATGATAGGTGGAGGAACTGGTCCTTCTGAAGGTACCAAAGCCACTACTTGTACTCCAGGACCATGGAATATTCATAGAATGCTCGAATCACTAGATGAATTTCCGGTAAATTTTGGATTGTTGGGAAAAGGAAATGACTCATTAGAACCTTCACTTTTAGAACAAATTAATGAAGGGGCTTGTGGTCTGAAGCTTCATGAAGATTGGGGATCCACTCCAGCCACCATAGATGCAGCGTTAAAGGTTGCCGATAAAACAGACACACAGGTAGCAATCCATACCGATACCCTGAACGAGTGTGGATATGTAGATGATACTATAAAGGCAATCTCTGGAAGAACGATTCATACGTATCATACGGAAGGAGCCGGTGGAGGACATGCACCAGATATCCTAAAAATTGCCGGCGAACTCAATATACTGCCTTCATCAACAAATCCAACAAGACCATTTACTGTGAACACTCTTGATGAACACCTCGATATGATGATGGTATGTCATCACCTAAATCCTTCAATATCAGAAGATGTTGCATTTGCTGAATCAAGAATAAGAGCTGAAACAATAGCTGCAGAAGATGTGCTACATGACATTGGAGCTCTTAGTATGTATTCATCTGATAGTCAAGCTATGGGTAGAGTGGGTGAAGTAACAACAAGAGCTTGGCAAACCGCAGATAAGATGAAAAAGATGTCTGGAAGACTAAAACAAGAAAAAGGGAATAACGATAATCTGCGCGTGAAGAGGTATCTTGCAAAGCTTACCATTAATCCCGCAATTACACATGGAATTTCAGATTATGTGGGCTCGCTTCAAAAAGGTAAATTAGCTGATATTGTGATTTGGACGCCGCAATTTTTTGGCATTAAACCAAAACTCATTATTAAAGGAGGCTTTATCGCATATTCTCTTATGGGCGATCCAAATGCTTCCATTCCGACCCCAGAGCCTGTATATTATAGACCAATGTTTGGGGCCATGGGTAAAGCTAAATATTCTACATCAGTAACATTTACTTCAAAGAATGCGATAAAAAATGGTCTTCAAAAGAAATTGGGTCTCAAGAAAAAACTCTTACCAGTGAAAAACTGTCGCAATATATCCAAGAAAAATATGGTATACAATAATCTGATACCTAAAATAGAAATCGATCCCGAAACTTATGTTGTTAAAGTTGATGGAAACGTAGCGACTACTGAAGCCGCACAAAAGCTATCACTCTCACGACTATACAATCTGTTTTAAGTTTTTAAATTATTGATCATAATAAAAATGCTTATATATTTTGCAAATACACTTTGATTTATGAGTCCCGTCCACACGGAAAAAGAAGTCGAATCAGCAGCAAGAAAAGCAGCAGAGGCACTGTATGGGAGCAATATTGAAGGTTTTAGAATTAGAACTCTTCTTCCATTTCCAACTGAACAGAATAGAGAAGCTTGGGACGCTCAAGTAACTTTCTTACTTGGAGGTCTACAATACACGGTAGACTTTTTAATTAATGAAAAAGATGGACAGATAACAAATGCAAGGCTAATCGACACAATGACTCCACTGTAGTTCACCATTACTAGAATTTTATTCTGGATTTCCTCCTGGATACAGTCTGATGTGCTTTTTTACGTTAGTTAGAAATGGAATTGACCGTACCATTATTTTTGGAAGAATATATCCAATATACATAATCACTGATTGGAAAAAGATGTTATTACATAAGAGACTTGGTTGATATTTTCTTAGAATCTTTTTTTCAATTTACTAGTAATGACTGTGAAAGATTTCACATAAAGTAGTCTTATTTTCAGATCTGCAACTTTACCATTGCTCTGGTAGCGATAACAAACGCACCTACAGCAAACAATGTTAGGACAAGTACCTCAAGATTTGTAAATGTATCTATTTGAGAAAATATTCCCGCCCTTGTAATATCTGCTATATACGTTAGTGGATTAAAATAGAAAGCTGCTGATAGTGGTTGGGGTAAACCTTCTGCAGGATAGAATACTGAACTAACAAAAATAAAAAATATGAATAGCCCGTTACTAAATACATTGTACGTCTCACTACTTTTCATCTTTGTTGAGAGAATTATTGTAAACGAACCAAAAAATACAGATCCCGCTACAAGTGCAAAAATAGTGTATGACATACTCCATAAAGTAATGTTTATGTCCTGAAAAATGGTTGGTAAGCCGATTAAAATAATAGCTGTAGCGCTTGTCAGTCCAATAATTACTAGTGTTACAAGATTTGCAATTACATATTGAATCTTATTAAATGGCATTGCCAAAATTTGCTGAAACATTCCATTTCTCTTATCATTCCAAAAAATTGTACCAGCTATTTGACTTCCTTGCATCACATTAAATCCCATCATACCGGCCGTCAAGAATGAAACGTATGAGATAGATAAAGCTCCAACGCTAATTCCTTGATCTCCTATTAAGGCAGAATATGCATAACCCATTATGTATATTTGAAACACAGGCAAAAGGATCTGCCATATCAGGAACATCTTATCTAACGCTGCGAAAAGATTTCTATATAGTAGAAGCAGAACCCTTGATACAAAGACGTAATTGTCTATAGATTTCATTTTCATCATCCACTATCGGAATTGTCCTTGGAATTACTGACTACAGATAAGAAAATTTCCTCCAATGATGGTGAATTCACCGAAATATTTTCTATCTCCATATCATTTTTAGGAACGACTTGAAATATTTCAGAAATAACTTTCTCGGTGTTATTGACTTTAATCGTGATTGTATTTCCCCCCTTCAAATTGATTTCTGGACTATTGATGTTAAGGTCATCATTCAATCCTTTGTCGTCTTTTTTGCTACCCTTTATTATGCTTCTTAGTATCTCGAGAAAGGGTTCGTTTAAGATATCCTTGAAGGTAATTTCTATAGTTTTATTCATTCCCCCATACTTTTGCTTCAGACCCATGGGTGTGTCAAATGCAATTATTCTCCCGCTGTCTATTATAGCAATTTCATCACACAGGTATTCTGCCTCTTCCATAATATGAGTAGTAAAAAAGACTGTAAGTCCTGACATCACCTGTTTCTTTATATAATCCAAGAGCATGCGTCTTGCTGAGGGATCCAGCCCTACAGTAGGTTCGTCAAGAAAAAGAAGATCCATATCATGCATAAACTCTCTAGCAAGCTGTACCCTCCTTCTTTGACCTATAGAGAGTTCATCATTCTTTGAATTTTTGATGGATTCTAGATCAAAAGTCTTCAATATTTCATTCACTTTGTCTTTTCTTGCACTTCTATCACTTAAGCCCCATAGCAAACCATAAAGATCAAGAGACCTTTCTACTGTCAAATTTGCTTCGAAGCTAGGATTTTGAGACACAACTCCAATCTTTCTCTTAATTGCTGATTGTTTTTTGAAAAGATCTTTACCAAATATATTCACACTTCCAGAAGACGGATTAAGAAGACTAGTAAGAATCTTAAGGGTTGTAGTCTTTCCTGCGCCGTTAGGGCCCAAAAAACCAAATACTGTCCCGTATTTTACAGTAAAGGAAATCCCATTTAGGACATAAGCTTTTTCTTTGCCGTATTGTTTTTTGAGATTGGTGACTACAATACAATCTTGATTTCCATTATCTAATAATGGAATATTTTTGGCCACTTTCCTTATCAGTTAAGGTCTCACTTTAATCCCTTTGGGTAGATGGAGGATTATCATTCTATTTATTTTGAGAGCGGTAATTATGAAACTCAATTTTAAATAACTTTGTTTTACAATTGCTACTGATTTGATTTCTTAAAGAAATATTCCAATTTAAAATAAGGTCTTACTTTTGCACAATTTGACACTTTTCCAACTGTTCGGTAAAATCTGTTGCTCAAGATCATACCTTATCTTGTTGAAAACTTGCAAGATCGTTTGTCCACAATCCTTACATTTTATCATAAACATATGATACGATTGGTCATCATAGTTTAAGACTTGGTTATATTGTTCAAATTATTGTTACTCTATTATATTTACGGTATTTCCTTTACGAAGTAATCTAATTCTGCCGAAATTGCTTAGCCTCTACCTTCATTATTTTAAAACAAAGTATATTTCCATCGAATTTGTCAATTAGCTTTTTTGGTAGAAAATATCTCTTGTTAATAACGCCCTTTTCTGTTATTATAGTCTCTTCTTTAATTTGCTGAACTTTCCCTAAATCGCATTTGTCTATTCCAATTGCCTCTTTCTTTAAAACATCTTCCCATCTTATGTTTTGATTCATAAGCTTAAATCTATCATATTTCTTATATCAATTGTTAGAATATTGCTTTACTTCATACCTTCAATTAGCCAATTCAATTAGTTAATAGTCATTTCTATGAACCTTATCAAATTTAAGAGCAAGAATTACTAAGGCTGTTTCGGATGTACAGTCAATTTAATATCCAAATGAAGAAAAATTAGCAAGAATTAATAAAAATATGTACCCATATAGAATAATAGCAAATGAAAGAACTTCGAATAAAATTATCTTCAAAAGATGAAGAAAACATTAACAAGCTTAAGGAAAAATATGGATATAAATCCACAGAAGACCTGTTTAGATTTCTTGTAACTATATTCGCACAAAATTATGTTGAGTTCCTATGGGGCATCAATGAAACTGAGAAAAATGCAAAGGATGAATTTTATAAGAGATAATGAAAAAATACTTTAAAAATACAAGTGTAATCTATCGAATTATTCTGCATAATAATTAATATTTTGTTGTATCAACGATTAATTGATTGAAAATTTTTGACACACTCACAAAAGGTAATATTTCATTAAAGCTTGGTAATAAGAAAATTAGAATTTTTGTATGCGGTCCTACTCTCTATGACAACTGCCATATAGGACATGCAAGATTATTTGTCCTAGTCGATCTGGTAGTCAGAATACTACTATCAAAGAATTGTATACCTCACGTGATTGTAAATGTCACTGATATCGATCCAAAGTTAAACAAAAATAAGATCAACCCCCATCTTTTATTTGATGACTTTATTAATGATCTGAACAAACTTGAAATCAATGATTTGATATATGCTAAAACTAGCGATTATGTAAAGGAAGCAAAGGATTTGATTGGAAAACTAATCAAAAGGAAGCTGGCTTATTCTGTAAATGGAAACGTATACTTAGATACCTCAAAATTCAATACTTATGGTGCTCTTTCACATTTGTCCAAAAAGAAACTAACAAATCAGAGATATGATATTGATATTAATAAACGAAACATTACAGATATTTTTTTGTGGAACACCAGCGATACTTATGGAACAGAATATGATGATAAGCACTTGGGAGATGGTACACCTTGGTGGCATATGCAGGATACGGCTGTAGCAATGTTTCACTTTAATGGTAATTATGATATGCATGTGGGGGGTATTGATTTATGCTATCCACATCACGAAGTATTACTTTCAAATTTGATTGCACTTTCACAAAAAGAAAAACCTGTAGGATGTTGGGTGCATGTAGGTATTTTGGATATCGAAAATGAAAAGATGTCAAGATCCTCTGGAAATGCAATTTATATCAAAGATTTATTGAAAAAATACGATGTAAATACTCTGAAACTATATTTTTACTCGCATGACTACAAGAGATTAATGAATTTTAAGATCTCAGAATTAGAGAGATTTGAAGAAATGAATAGTAAGATTAGAAGTTTAGTTTTTGCTTCAGATTACGGTAAAGGAATTAATGGTATAACCTACGATATTGTAAAAGACACAAAAGAATCAGAAATCATAAGGAAATTCAAAAATTATATTGAAGATCTAGATACACCCAACGCATTAAAAGTGTTACTAGATACAGTTGAGGATGTGGATAGTATGAATGACGCAAAAAAGATGATGGAAATTTTTGGACTTAGATATTGATAATATAGATGAGAATGAATCTTCCTTTTGTTCTCTTTGGAGCAGAACTCATGAAAAAACAGATTACGTAGAATTATTTTTAAACCCTAAACTAGGTGACGATTATTTTTTTAATAGATTGAATATTAAAAATTCATGCTACAATATTACTGATATTCTAAATTCTATAAAGAGCAGTCACACCAATTACCATGATAGTCTTTATGTACACTTGATAAGCAACAATGAGAATTGTGTCAAATTTAACATTCCAAAATTCGGAACTATGAAAATTTTGGGACTTGATGTTAACAAGTATGTTTTGGAAAGTGATCGTATTGAGATTGATGTTGATGTTATTGATAAAAATCATTTATACAACTGGATCGATGTTTTTTGTAGATCATTTGACTCAGTACATATAAAAGATGAGGTAACAAACATTATTTCTAAACACTATAAAAAACTCACGCTATTGGTTGCACATCATTATTCAGATCAGGTAAAGTATTTTGCAGGATGTTGTTTATTGTATGAAAAAAAGGAGAGTATTGGACTGTACTGTTTGGGAACAATTCAACAGTTTCGAAGGAAAGGTGTGGCAAGAAATTTAATAGCAAGTGCTGTACGAATCGCAAAGAATAATGACCATAATCTGCTGATTGTGCAAATTCTGACGGAAGAAGGATACGAAGAATTTTACAAAAAGTTAGGTTTTAGAACCATTTACGAGAAGATGTTATACTCATTCGAAATGAGATAGTTCCATTAAATAATATATTAAAAATGAGGAGTTGTCGCGAATTTCAAGTTGAATCTTTATATTAACATCACTATTCAAATTTCAAGGGCTCGTAGCGCAGGTCATTTCAAGTTTTGAGATGAGCGCAAAATGGATAGCGCGGACGCCCCCTAAGCGTCAGGTCGAGGGTTCAAATCCCTCCGGGCCCGAATTAATCTTGTCCCTTTATTTAGGCCCACTTGATAATATATTGCGGAAGTGACCTCTTTAACTCAGGAACATGAACAATGTGATCCAATGGTATCATTTACTTATGGTCTAAAATCGGCAGAATCAAAGAGACAATACCCGCGGCGATTCAAAGTTTTTTTGGATTTTTTAAATTTTAAAGGCGATCTTAGTAACCAGGCTAAAACTGATGAGGGAGTTAGGTCATAGGTTTGCAGATGACGTCTTAAATATGATTGAATGATATGGACTGACTAGTAAGATTTGATGTGTAAGATAAATCCCATTTATATCATCGGGTCTTTACTTAATTTACAGAATCTGAAACTATTATCCAATCTTTTTACCGAATGTGACCAAGGAGGTAATTAAGTTTGGGCTCAAAGTTTAGGTCAAAAATGATTCACAAACCTCTGGACCCATGAATTAAGAATACACTTTAGTTCCTGGATGAAATGTTGCCTTAATACCAACAAGCCGAAAGATTACTCTAGGAACGGATATAAGGAGCCCTATAGCAGTTGTTTGTTCCCAATGTTGGTTGATATAAATTCTGAATACGCAAGGGCAATGATACGGGATTTCATAAAAATACAAAAGGATATTTTGGGATTACCAAACTTAACAACAAAGCAAAAAGACGCCATAAACAGCTTGGGACATGAGTTAGGTGCTTTAAGCTCACAAGCAGATGATGACAAAATAAAAACCGGCCTAATAGACATGATGAATAGACTAGCTTAAGAGCAAATGATCAATAACAAAAAAGTATTCAAATTTCATGGTTCTGAAGTAGAGAATATAATTATCCGTTATGTTGTAAGACAATATGATAAACCAGGTATAGTTGAGATTGAAGAATTCGACGCATTAAAAAATCCAGAACCTTGTGAAACTATAAACGTGCAAGTCGTAGCTGATTTTGTTACATTGACATTTTATAGAAAGGAAAGCGAAAATTCTATAATACGTAGAGAATTGATACCTTCACATGCCATAGAACGTATTTGGGTGAAGGGTTAGCAGGAATAAAATCTTAATAATTTTTGCGATTTGAAAGCTCTTAATTCTTAGTTTCAAATCCTTTAAATCCATTCATCACCATAGAATGGTCTTCTTTTTTACAACAGTCGCAATGAAGTTTGAAGCAATCTCTGCTCATCTTATGATCGCATTCCTTACACGTGCAAATGCTATCAGAAAATTCGATACTCTTATGATGACTACTATCGACGTTCATTTACGATCATTAATTACTGGAGAACAATATAATACGTCTTTCCAATATGGTTGTGCGTTCGTTCGGGTTTCTAAGATAATATAGATTCAAAGTGACGGATTATATGTCATAAAAACAATTTATGGTATGGACAAAATGAATGAGGATACTATCTTGCATTTTTACAGGATATTGGAAAATTCGCTTCTTGAAAGTGATATATCCAAAATAAATGAAGAAGATATAGATGCTTGGTCGCAGTCGTTCAAGAAAGTTGTGAGAGAAAGTAGAGAAAAGAGTGGTAAGGGA